>JACKZZ010004950.1_pt1 | contig 92830 bp, 71 predicted proteins | sample 8027871 | NCBI WGS metagenome assembly JACKZZ01 (sample SAMN15724774, study PRJNA655200) | protist metagenome | isolation source: fluorescence activated cell sorting (FACS) single amplified genomes of... | place: USA: West Boothbay Harbor, Gulf of Maine | collected 2000-07-19
GAGCAGAAGTGCGGTTGGCATCATCTGCATGAATCTACTTCGACGACGAACATGAATAGAATGGATTCAAAAGTGAAAGACAGGAACAACAACGACTGTGAATTTAGAATGCTCGCGAGCAAAAGCCCATCCAAGCACGACATCGATAGACACAGTGCCGGTTAGCAGGAAACTTGACACACATCACGCGTCAAAGCGTTGACATCAACACGACCGTGCGCTCATCTTCCTATGTATAGACTGTTTTTCAACAAACGACGTAGCTCACTGAAGCCTTGGAGGGGCAATATCGTCACCATACCCGCCGCCTGCAGGGGCGGTCGCAGTCTCCACGGCCGCACCCCCTCTCGCCGCACCAACTCGCTTCTTCACCCCCTTGCTGGCAGATTTGTTAGGAGATTTTTTGTCCTTCGGCAGTGGCGCGCCATTCGCTCCGGCTGTAAGGGGGGAAACTGCACTGCTTTCCATGATTTCGAAGGCATTCGCACCTAGCAGTTGTTGCGCATTCGTGACATCCGCTTCATTCATCTCTAGAAACATCGCGGCGTCTTGATCTTCGGAGGTGACTGCATTTTTTTCGGGACTATGCGAAGATGAAGCCGCCTTCTCCGCAGCGCTTCCTCTTGTCCCAGCGAAGGAAAAAACTACTGGTCGTGACGCACTTTTCCCGTTTTGTTGCTCAGAAACGTTGGATGAGCCAGCTGCTCCTGCTTCTCCCACTACCTGAGCACCCACACCAGTACTAGGGAGATCTTGTTCCGGATGGAAATTTTCTGCGGAGAGAACCTGCTGGTGCTGCTGGCCCGGTTTCCTTGTTCCTGCTTTGATGTCAAATGCGAGCGCTGCAGAATTACCACCTCCGTTATGATTTGCGAACGCGCCACCGTGAAGATTATTGTCTTCCGCGATGATGTCCGATCTCACCAAATACAGCAATGCTTGCCGCGTGAACTGGGTAGTCTCGTACGGGATGATTTCGGGTTGCATACCAAAGCCATCCGCGTCTTGCCGATTTTGCTGCTCCGCGACCATGCGCCGCCGCAACGCGGCTGCGGAAGTGATCGTTCCCTCCTCGTCTTCCAGTATCAAATGTAAAAATGTCTGGGTCTGGAAAATTGGAACTTGTAATGCGTGTCATGCATTCCTGGAAAATCTGTGTTGCATGAGCAGCAAAACAGAGGCTTTCTTTGTCATGCGAAAAGGCAACTTGTATAAATGCGTGCTAGGCATCAGCAGACCTCTCAAAAACTTGTCATGCTTGGCTGCCATTGGAAGCGCTTCAATCATGCGCAATCACAAGTTTCCAGACCCAGACACTTTTACATTTGATATCCAGTCCCCGTGTGTAATTTGCCCGCGTGCTGAAGAACTTCCCGGTGTTTCCGCGCGCGAGCTATGGCTTGCTCAGATATTACAATCTCAAACGTTACAATAGAATCTGGAATTTGTCTAGCATAACAAGCAGGAGTACCATACAGAGACTTGGGCTTTTCGCAATACAAATTTCGTCAGAATCTCATTGGGTTTGGAGCTCCGAAACTTGTCACGCGCGCTCCTTTGGGAGTAGGCCAGATGCTGCGGATTTTGCAACACAAATTCCAAACTCTATCATAGAGTCTATAGCATTGACTATGCATTGTAACGCTTGAGATTGTAACACCTGAGCGGGTTATACGAACCAGTCCAGCTTTTTCACGTAGTGGTCGAGCGCTTCGGGCACGCTCGAGATCCCCCGGCGGGCTGCGGAGGGGGGCCGGAAGATTTTGAAGTCGACGTAGGCGTTCTTCACCGAGAGTAGAACCGCAAGCACAATAACCGTGAGGAAGAACCCGTCCAACACATCGAAATGGTGCTTGTGTCGCACTCGGTTGTCCGCGCAGTCCAGAATCCCGTATCGCTTGTTGGCGCACCCTCCGATGGCGAGCAAAGACGAGTAAAACCGCATGACGAGGACGAAGGAAGAGAGAAGGATCAGACCCGGGTAGAAAATCTGGTATTTCAACTGATGACGACGCATCGTAGATTCGTAGGCGGGAAGAACTTGGTCGTGGAGCTGATTATATTAGAGACGCAGGATTAATCTGTTGATACGATTCAACATGTGCGAAAAATATCATCAAGGCAGTAGATGAACATTCCAACACGAAAGTGGAAGTGCGCCAGCCAGGCTGAGACATCTATACCGTTTTCCGCATGTTTGCATGGAGTGCGGTGCGACACATCAGCTTCATTTCGTCTTCGTCGTTAGCGGATCCGCCAAATTGCAGGTAGTCCAGGCAAGTCAAAAAGCACTTCTTTTCCTCCTGTAAGGACGCAATCTGCTCACCCGTTAGCAGAGTGCAGTCGCGGAATTCGGCGGTTTTTTTCACGCGATACGTGGTGCCGTCGACGCCACGAAACGTTCGCGATTCCGGTATGGGAGCCATTGTTTTGTCGTCGAGCTTGCTGTTTTTCGATCATTCAACAATAAACACACAGGTACAACGCAGCGAGCAAAATGTTATGAATCAAAGCCGACTTCGATTAGATTCAATGCTTTCCAAAGTCGAGACGAACACTCATTCTTACATACGATACACACTTGTTCCACAAGAAGAAAGCGGCCACACAAAGCGACATTGTTTGAGCAAGATGCGCCACTTCAAAAAAAGATCCTAAAGCTGTTTCTCTATGTGACAAAGATGACTGGTGACTACAGACGACAGTGCGATCTCCATGTCCACACACGATCACGACCAAATCCAAAACGGGATGTTAATCTCGTTGGATGTTTTCCAAACTACGATCATATCGCAAAAACTGTCAGCCACGAAGATGATCAACACTATCCTGCTGTCCAAGCACTAGACTTCCCAAATTCATTCCGACCAACGACAACGAGCGAATCAGAATCTGCACAAACGATATCAACTGACACCTGGTGACACCCGAAATCTTTGCGCTGACTATGTCGGCATTTCACGTAAAACCGAAAACGCGACGAGGATTTTGTCGCAGCCGTTACAGCGGCTCCGTGTTGCAAGCAGCCCAAGCACGCTTTTTCTTTGCTGGCATGTTTCTCGAATAGCAGGGTTGTACATTTTCACACAGCTAGCGAGAAATCTGGTGGCTCGAAACTCGCAATTATTCGATTACAGGCATGATCTTTAGAATTGTTTTTGTGTCTTCATGAAACCGGAAAAAATCTGCGGCCCCGGCTCCGGTGTAATGATAATAAGTACTAACAAACGAATGAAACGAATTTAAAACATGATTTTTGCGCAATAACGAAAGTAAGATAAAAGGTTTGTGTTGCAATAACGAAAGTAAAAAGATTTAGCTCTTTTGCAATAACGAAAGTAAAATAACAGGGTTATGGTGAAGACGGAGCCGCATTTGGTGCTGGTGTGTTGGGAAACATAAATTCTACAATCGAGACTGGAGCTTCTGCGCTACCAGGGATTACTAACATCTCAACGTCAGCCGAGTGGAAAATGCACTTTCGATTTTTGACAACAGCAAGTGTCGGTTTCTGTCGTTTTTTCCCCAAATTGACCTGCTTCACTTATTCGAGTTCATCAAAAATCTTTTCGTACTACGAAGAGATTGCCCCCTACTCCATACCCTTCAAGTAGGCCTTCGCGTCGTTCAGTGCCTTGATCTCGCCGTTCATGTGCGCCTATCCTCTGCAAAACTATCGCACTCGTAGTAATCGCAGTCAAAGTCATGCATTACAAATCTCCTTCATAACCCAAATCCGCATTACAAATTCAATTCTTCATGCTGAGGGGATTTGTCATGCGATTTCTACTAGTACGATACTTTTGCAATGCATAGCACCTTCCTGACGCCAATGTTGCCCAGAATGAAGGCGCACTCCTCCTTCTTCCCGGCGAGGAGGTCGGACTCAACCTTCTTGGTCTCTTCGGTCGCCTTCGTGGTCTTCTTGTTCTGCGCCAATTCCGCCTCTTTCTGCGCCTTCTCTCCTTCCTTCTCGCTGATTTGCTTCTGATAGCTGACAATCAGCGTGTTCTGGTCCTTTACCAGGTCCTCGTAGGACTTTTGCTCCATGTTCTCCTGCTTCAAGGCGTCGGCCATCGCCTTCTCCGTGTCGTCCAAAATGCCCTGGATCATGTCCAGCACCTTGTTGCCGCCCTGGTTCACTTCGTATTGCTTAAACGCATCGGGTCGGTCGGGTTGCTCCAGGAACGCAGCGCCGGCCGCACCGGAGCTGTACGCGCCGGTAGTGGACGTGAAGGCTTCCGCGAGGACCTGATAAAAAGAAGTCGTTTCTTGATTGAAAACGAAATTTGAAGATGACAGAATCTTTAGGTGGTCAAGAACTCTAAACTCTTTCTTCTCTCAGCGGAAAGTGAAAATCACCTAAAGGCGACAATATCTTCGCTCTTTTCGTTTTAGAAACGAGGCCGTAACAACTTTTGCTTCACAGTCATCACATCTATACCGCCTTCGTTTTGGTCAGCAGCTTGTGCGCCGCGTCGTTGTTCTTCTGCTCCAGCGCAAAGGCCGCGTTGGCCTCCTTCCGCTCCGCCGCGGCCTGGTTCATGGTCAGGGTCGAGGCCGCGATGTCCTTCTCCAACGCCTCGATCGCTGACTTCAATTCGTCAATCCCGGTCTGCAACGTGTCGGCCTCCGCCGCGAGCGTTTCCAGCTGCCCGGTCAGCTCCTCGACGAGCTTCGTCTTCGCGTTGATGAACTCGTTGCACCCGTCGAACTGCGCCTGGTCGTTCTTCAACGTGAGCTTCAACTCCTTCACAATCTCGTCGATCGCAGCGATGATCTTGTCGAAGGCGCCGGCGCGGACCTTCTGGGCGAGAATCGTGATCCGCACGTCGTTGTACTTCTTCGCGGCGGCGAGCAGCATGTCTTTGGAGTTTTGGACTTGCTCCTTGGACGCGGCTTGAACTTGCAGGAAGGAAAAGGTGTCCTGGAACAGATCGCGGGCCTCGTCGGAGTCGAGGAATTTGATCGCGGTGTCCACGGCCTTCATTTCCGTGGCGCGGTCAGCTGTGCGGGTCTCGTAATCCTTGACGTTCTGCTGGCAGTCGGCGATAACCTCCTCGAGCATGGACTGTTCCGCGCCGAGGGTCTCCGTGCACGCGGCGAGCTGGGCCTCCGCGTTGCCTGTGTTTCGGAGAAATTGGGATGATTCGGGTTGAGTGTTGTATTCGCTCGACACAAGACAAAATGCAATAAAATGCAGCACCGAGGATACTATCCAAATTAAAAAACCAAATACCGAGCTCTTCCTTCGCTGAGGCCAAAGCCGCTTCTGACTTCTTCTTTGCGGCCTTGGCGTCAGCGATCAGCTTCAGCTTAATCTCCTTGCCCGCCGCAAACGCCTTCGCGTCCGCCGCTTCGGCGTCCTGGGCCTCGGCTAAATCTTTTGTGAATTCGTCGTGCATGGACTGCAGCATGCCGAACACCTGTCCGGACGCCGAGCTGTAAGCGCCGAAGGTGGGTTGCTGCAGAAAGTTCTTCAGCAATTCCCTTTGGCTGGGGTTGATCACGGAGTTGATGTGCGAGCCCAGCTTCGTCACCTGCGACTGCAGCAGGGTCTGTGCCTTCTTGAAGATGTGGTTGCCCTGGGTCGACTGCAGAAACCCGGTGTTGTGCTTGGACAGCACCTCGACGGCTTGAGCGAGCGCAGACACCGTCTGGGTCAGCTCTTTTTGTTTCTGTAAGTGGGGTTTAGAATTTTTTTTCGAGTTTTCGGAATCTAAATCCTAATCCGGCGGACAGCACCGCAGAAATTTAGGAAAAAAAGTGATCACGTGTTCATCTGCGACGAGCATGAGAAGCAACTAAAAATGTGAGATCCAATTGAGGACGCTCGTCATAAGTACCTTCTCGAAAGCCGTCTGGTCTTTTATTCTCTGTGCGGTCATCATTTCCAAGGCTTCTGTCTCGGATTCGATCTGCTCGGTTAACTCCTTTATTGACGTTTCTGCCTCCGCAATGCGGCCCTTCGCGGACTCGATCTTCGCGGTTTCCGCCTTTTGGCACGCCTGTGCCTCCTGGATGGCGGCCTCTTTGGCCGGGATGGTCTTCTTGCACCAGCACTGCATTTTCGCGTAGGAGGCATCGTCTGCTTTGCTGTCCGCTTCCAGTTCGGCCTGCTATCCACAGAAAATTTTCCGCACTCGTACAAATGCGATCTGTGCATGACAAATAAACTGCGCTTCACTTCTATTCAGCGCGACAAACGATGTACTCTAAGTTGGCAAATTTTGTGATGCAGTTCGTACATGTACGTGGGAAAATTGTGTTGCATATCTGCATGTCATACAACATCTTCGTCACCTTCGCGACCGGCCCCGAAGGCATGGCCAGGGCTGTCCCGGCGAGGGCAAACGCCGGGACCAACGTCTGCCTCATGGTGGAGGGAAGAAGTAGATTTAGATTTTGTATTTCTGTTCTTTCGGGGTCCAAACCTAAAGGACTAGGAACCAAGGAGACCAAAGAGTGCTTTCGAAAACACGAGGCAAAACGAGTTCGAAAAATCACACGAAAAAATTAAAAAGTGCTTCACAGACGATCGTTCAGTGAGAAGATGTACACGGAAACGACAAGAACTTTTCTTTCGGAAAGCAACCAGCACCGCACACAAGTTACATTTTGTTTTGTTTTGACAATATTGATCCTGCGATAAATTCCAAAGATCTAAATATGGACCGAAAGAGACGCGTGAACACTCTGTTATGTTGTAGTTTTCTGCAGCGACATGAAGCCAACGGCTCGCGGAAGTACAGTAGTCCTTCTTCATCGTACAAGGAATTTTGTTCATGGTGCTGCTGAACGAAACGGAAAGGGAAACAACACCTCCTGCTATTGTAAACAAACTACAAAATCTCAGTCTTCCGGCCCCGCCGCCGCCGGGTCGTCCTCCATCCATTTGTCGTCTAGCGATATTTCATCCCCATCATTTTTCGCTAACTTATCGTCTGCTTCCTCTCGCTGATCATGCTCTGCCGTGAGAGCTTTGTGCAACCTAAACTCCTCGTACTTCTCGTACAAATAATGCCCGATCACCAACAAAGCGAGGAGACCAATGATCATCTTCACATACACCCAATAGGTCCCGAAGTTGTCGAACAGCCACGCGCATCCTGTGCAAAAGTATCGCACTCGTAGTAGTAACTAATTGCAAATATGCATGACAAATCTCCTTCCTAAGGTAAAAACAGCATTACAAATTCCACTTTTCCTCTTGCCAAAATTTGCGATGCAATTTATCCTAGTACGATACTTTTGCAAAGCATAACGCACCAATTTCCTCAAAAATCGACACCCAAGCGGCCTCGTCCTCCGTCGCCGCCACGGGCTCGTCGCAGGTGCAGTTGGTGGCATTACTCGCGTTGCTTCCGTTTGTACTATTAGCGTCGCAGGCACAAGTGTCGTTACTACTGTTTGACGCATTGTCTGCTCTCTGGAAAAGGAGGTTGAGCGGGTGTAGCTGATGAAATTTTGTTCCCGTGTTTGGGTGGTGACTGTGTCGCTTGTCGTAGCTTTTGTAGTAGTCGTGCCTCTTTCTTATTCTGGCACTTTCGTGCGGGGAAGACGAAGTATGTGGTGATGGCTGGGCTCGTGTTGCCGTAGTGGAGTGGTTTTGATTATTTGTGTGTCCGTGTTGTGAAGATGCTGCTGCCGTACTAATCTGTGAAGACGTGGCGTTCATCAACTGCTCCTTCGCGCGAGTCCTGGTGTGCTCTGCTTCTTTCGTAGTGGCAGACGTTCCTAGTTTTCCATCTCCAGCATCATCCTGAAGTTTCACCTTGTCATCATCCGTGGCAGGTGAAGACGTGGAAGCTCGTATTTCAGTTTTATTTTCACGCTGGCCATGCGCTGCTATAGTAGCGGAAGTGCGGGGCGCGATGATGTCCTGTTGTGTTATCGCGCTTTGGCTTTGCATCGGTTCGTGGCTCTGGAGGTCGTGATCCGTGAATTCTGTGCCCCCGACCTCTTGCTGCTCTTGTTCTCCGGTCGGGTCTATTCTAGTATTCTGCAACATTTTTTCATGCCGCAGGTGTGCCGTGCGGCAATCGACGCGATGGGGTAGGTCGAGAAGAGTTGTGCGGTGCAGACAGCACATTATCAGTCGAATGAGCAGGCTTCTGCACGAACTGCAGACGTTCTTGCAAACTACAGGGAATTGTCCTCTGCCGCCACTGCTCTTCATCCGCAGTCTCGCCATGCTTTGCGTTGCTTTGGCTGTGTCGTGTGTGGTACGGCATTCATCATCGGCAATACGGATCTAAAAAGTTAGTTGTGACAGAAGATGAATCGTACCGTATGCAAGAAGAAGAACAATTCTGTTGCGACAGACGGAAATGCGCCACCACGCACTCTCCACCCCACTACTTGCTGTCTCTTTTACACTCTCTGGCCAAAGTTTCGCCGATTTTCGCCGCGAGCTGAATTGACCCTTCTCACAATTGTTTTCGACGCACTGTGTGTACGAGTACGAGGAAAAGCAACGCTCATCTCGCATCACGTCGAGCGCTCGCAAACTGTGCACGACACAAAGCAATTCAAACTAACGGCGGACAAGAGACGGCCGTAGTGAAAACACGTACTCACTGTCATTCCTGATGCTGCCGGAGATTGCTTGCCCAGGGGTGACGGTGCTGCTTCATAAAAAATTGTCGCCTTTCTTTCATCTGGACTTCATCCCAGTTCCTCCATCGTGTACTTTTCGGTTGCGAGGATATAAAGTTGTATTGATTCGTAACATAGCAGATTTTGCTGGTTTTTCATTTTTTTCAATCGTTAGCGTTGATACAAATGAAATTAATCAGGGGTCGGGGGTTTAGATTCCAATTCATTTTCGGTTGTAGTTAATCTCAGATGTCATGCGACACCTCCGTATTTGGATATACTTCATCTAGTCCCGCTCAATATTCTTGAAAACTGGTAAAGCCGCTGAAAATTCAGCTTGGAAGTCAACTACACATTATGTCCGCATAATGTGGGAACTCTTGATTTCAAAGTTTAGTTTTCTCTTATCGTTTGCTTTGCATCGAAGCGTAGTGGGTTCCACGTACCTTGGACTACAACTTTTTCGGTACAAAACATCAAAATGATGCTTCATCTGGTGGGGTTGGTACATCAAACTCAACGAGGTAGCAGGAAAGCAGAAAAACTTTCAGAGTGTCATCAAATACTCATCGTCTAATTTTATCACTAATCAGTATCTGCAAGTCGTGTAATGTTCTGGATTTGTTGGTTATGGTTTCCTTTCTTTGCGAAAGACCGTGACAGTGTAATGACTGACAAGCAACATAACAAGTTGAAGTATAGTGTTGAATTAAAAAGTCGTATTGAAAGAAGTAATCAATTTGAGCTGACAGTATCAGCAACCCGAGAAGTCTCTCCTCGCTACTCCTTCGACCCGGTTTTTTTGCTCATCTTGGTGCTCTTCGAGAGTTCCTGCTCGTCGTCCTCCATTAGAGCCGCGCCCTTCTTCCGCTTCATGGGTGCTGCCTTTTTCTTCTTTGCACCATCCCCCTCGGCGGCTGCGTAGTTAGCCTTGTCGAGGTCGAGCTTGTCGCTTTCCGACCCTTCGTTCGCGGAACTGCTCGACGCGGAGGGGCCTCCTGCGAGATTGGAAGAAGTGTTGATGTTCAGGAACGATGAACTACTGCTGCTCGCACCGAATCCGCCCCCGCCACCGTATATGCAATGCAAAAGTATCGCGCTAGTGGTAAGTAACTGCATTGCAAATATTTCCTCGGAAAACAAAACAAAACTGAATTTATGTTTGATTACATGCGGCCGACTCCGGTCACGAAGCAGGGCTGATGTGACGTCGGTTGCAATAAGTACTTACGACTGCGGTAGTACTTGTGCACAGGATACCATCCAAAATGCCCGGGTTCAGTCGACTCGACGAAGAGGAAGCTCCCGCTGTGTAGTTATAGCTCACTGCTCCGCCCGGTGGAGAACTGGTTGGTGGTCTGTTACTGTCGAGATTGTTTAGATAGCTGGCTGACGGTCCAGTGTAACTGGAGGCGGGGGTGTCAACATGGAAACATCTTTTTGCATCACGCTGAAGTCTGTGCAGTGGTTCTTCATATGGAAGACACTCGCGAGAGTGCATGCTACATAATCACGTAGAGGAGATGTAGATGATCATCTTCTACTCCTTTCCCGTGATGAACAAGATCATCTTTTTCTTCAATGAATGCACACTCATATACAACAGAAACGCAACGGCAAGCAGCTTCGTGTGTCGTGCTTGTGGAGGTAGACAAACTTATGCAAGAGAGCGTCTTGGACAAGAACCAGTTCGAACTGCCGTGCTTATGTGTGTGTTCAAACACAAACAGGGGAGGCCTGACAATCATGGATAGCAAGACAATTTCCTAGCACTCCTTCAGCTTGACGAGAGACGAAGTAACACAGCATATATCCGGCTTTGCATCATGGACGAGAGACTCCCGCCGCTGCCCGTTGCACCTCCCACCCCGAAGACGCCGATTGCCGCGGATCGCTCCCCAGCCCCGGCCCTCGCTCTCTGGAGTCTTTCCAGTAGGCTGTTGGTGTTTGTCGAGCTCGCGTCTTGCTTCTGCACGAGCGATGCTGCGCTTGCCAGTTGTTGCCCCGTAGATGCTTCTGGTGAGGTATCCGCGGCAAAAAAAAACCTCCCCCATCTGATCACGCAAAGCATAAACATAGAATGGTCTGTGTTTGTGATGCAAAAATGGATGGAAGTCGGTTTTTTTTCTCTATTGGATATGAGGGTTGCTTTCCGGATGCCGACTTACTGTTCTTCTTTGACGCGGCCTTGCCGTCGCCAGGAGTAAGCCCTGCTGCACGATCCAAGCTAAAGTAAGTATCCAGCTTCGCCTGCTTGCCCTCCGTCGAATCTACTTCCATGTCGTCTTTCTTCTTCTTACCCCGTCCTTTCGGCCGCTTAGCGTTCTGCTGGGTGTTAGACTGCAGCAGTCCACCGTCGTCGTCTTGGCTCTGCGGCCTAGAAGTCTGGGCCTGCGAGGGCTGGGTCTGTTTTTGTCATAGGTTTTCCTTTTTATCGTGATTGAAATTGGCAACATTAGTTTATCGATCCACCCACTGCGGTGGGGCAGGTTCCGCTGCTGGACAAAGTGTATGCAGAAAGCAAGTTCAAATGGATATTCGATAACTCAATTTATTATACGATTCCCCCCCGCTTTCCGGTCTTCTTCTCCACCCGGTCAGCGACTTGTCGGGTTTTCATGTATTCTCTCCTCTCGTCTAAATCGACCTTGACAATCCCCATCGACTCCACTCCCGCAGGCGGGGCTAGTTGTTTCTTCTTGCTTTTTACAAGTGCACTCACGTCCGCCTGCGGCTTGAACCCGGATTTGTCGTCGTCATCGTCCTTCGCTGCTGCCTTGCGGCCCTTCTTGTTGCCGACGTCTAACACGTTTTGCTGCTGCTTCTTCCTGGTGTTTGCGCGCACCTTCTTGGCGTCGTCCTCTTCCTTTTCCTGTTTGTCCCACTCCTCCATGATTTGCTGCCGCAGCGCGGTGAGGTCATTGTCCCACATAGTTTCTCGCGTGGTGCCTTCGACTACCCGCAGCTCATCGGTCTTCTCGCGAGCTTGGCGCTTCATCTCGTCGACCTGAGAATTTAAATTCGAATTGGCATTGCGGTATGATTGTGATAAATTTCAAATATCTACCATCAAGTTCGTTCCGTACAACAAGCACGCCTTGCCTACTGCGACTGTCAGAAACAAGCATACGCGGCGCATGTCAGGTCTGAATTTCGAGAGGAGTAGACTCCGTATGTAGTACCTTCTCCTGTGTCAAGTTCCACAGTGGCATGCCCAGCAAGTAGTTGAAGTCATCCGCCTTCAAAGCGCCACTTGCTTCCTCTTCCTCCTCTTTGGAGCCGTCCTCATCATCGTTTCCGCCCTCCTTATCTTCTCCCGGAAGCGTTCCTAAGTTTCCCTTCTGCATTTCCGACATTGGCTTGAAGCCGTTTGCCAGAAGCTCCTCCATCAGGGCTTTCTTTCGCTTATTTCTGATTTCGATTTTGTTCGCAATGATCATCAGAATGAACTTCACCTTCGCATCCAAGATCATCTTCTCTCGGCCCAGCTTGTCGATCAAGTATTTCTTTCTCTTGTCGTAGTACTCCAGCCTCGTGATCGCAAACTCTTCCAGAATATCGTTCGCTGTTTCGTACCGCTTGATTTTGTTCTCGGTGTCGAAGAGCATCATGTTTGTTGTCGCAATAGAAGTTTTGAGCTTGAAAGTTTGCGCCAAGCCCGCGTTCTCTGCTCGCACCATCTGCTCCTCCGTCAATTTCAAAACAAAGTGCACGGAATTCTCGGTATGGTATTCGCGACAATCAGATATCACTGGTTCCTGGTTTGTTTCCTTCTTCTTGCCGTCCTTTTCTGCTTTCTCCGCAGCCCCTGGTAACAAACTCTCCAAGAATTCCTTGTAGCCACTGGTCCACTCTTTGATTGGTAGCTCCAAAATTTCCAATTGGGTTTCGCTAATCTTCCTGATGATCCCGCTAGCGAGGTACTTCGCGCTGTCGTTCTGCTCAGCAGCCACATCACCAATGAACCCCTTGTACCACGGCGCCATTGCAGTCATGGGTTGCCTTCGCAAGTACCGCCGCAAGTTGTCGATTATTTCCAACGGATTGAAGTTGGGGATGTTCGTCGACCAACCGACCCCAATTCCTTGTGCGCCGTTGACGAGGACCATGGGGATTACCGGGACGTAGAAGGTTGGCTCGATCCACTGCCCCTCCTCGTTTTGGTACTCCAAGACATTGTCGTCCACCTCGTTGAAGATGTTCCGCGTGTACGGCATCAGGCGGGTGAAGATGTACCTGTTTGATTTTTTTTTGAACTCGCAGACTTATTATATGTAGTGAGGTCACCGAACGGTTCTAGCCGGGGAGTTTTTTTGACACCTCCCGTGAAAAACGGCCGGCAGTTTTGAAGCCTGTAGAGAGTTTTTTTGCATGAAAAAGATCCCAGCGCGCAAGCCTGTTTGGCTTACCTGGCACCGAATCGCCAGCGGATTCTATCGATCGCCACTGGGTAAAACGACGCAGAGAAGCCAGCAAAAGGGGCGCCCTTCTGGGGCGCCCACCGCCTCGGTTTCTGGCGGTTTGGGGCGCCCAAAAGGGCGCCAGAAAAAAACGCACCCAAAATCAGAACAGCGAAACAGCATGGCGCGACCGCGGTTTCGGAGCATTTTGGGCGGCCGCGAAAGCGGCCGCATTTTCGCCGGTTTCAGAGCCTGGGGGGCTTTGCAAAAAGCGCCGACGAGAAAAATAAAAACGCAAAAAAGCAAAAGCGCGCCAGACGCGCAAAGCCAATCCGCATGCTACGGGCCCGATTTTTCTTCGCTTTTTGGGCGCCCCTCGTGGCACCCGGATCGGCCTCATAGCATGGGGGTTGGCTTTCGGGAAGGAATATCAGAAATTTGCCAAAATTTGCGACGTTTATCAAGCGGCTGCCATACCGTGCGGCCTAAGGTTACTCACGGCGGTACGGCGAGCCCAGAAAAAGCAAAGCAGCGGCCAAGGCGACGGTCGGCAGGAAAACGCCCACGACCTTACTACCTCCGCCCCGGCGGCTATATTTGGTATAAGGTTTTGAGAAAGCGGACAACGAACTCGGCTGCACAGGAGGACGGGGAGAAAACCCAACTACAAGAAGCGCAAGTCAAAACTGTTACCTTGCGCTCGCGTGGTCGCTTCCACCAGCCAATCTTGTTCCAAACTGACCACTTGGGAAAAACAAATTCAGATTGTTTGATCCTACAAAATCCTGCGCCATTCCAACAATCGTGTCCTCCAGTGATTTTTCGCCATGATGGTAGGCTCCCTTCTCACTCACATACCCCACGAACTGCGCCACCTTGATGTCTTTCTTCAGTTTCTTCTTGAATGCGCAAAAGACTATTTTTCGCTGTCCGGGTTTAAATCCGTCAATCACGTTGGGGATTGCGCGCAATGCTGCGTACTTGGAAAACCACACTAGCTCCTTGTTGACAAAGTCCGTGTATCTCAGCTCCTTCTTGTTGTGATCCACGATGTCAGTCGACTTCGCGTTGTTCATCCAATCTTTCCTGTCATCTGCACGCGATTTGTTGAACGCTAAGTCGACTGCTTCTTGTGCGTCATCGGTGTACGAAAATTTTATTTCGTTGATTTCGATGTCTCGAAAGTACTCTTTCGCTTCTTTTGCGGTAGAAGTTCCGAGACCCTTGTAGTACTTGATATCCCAGCCCTTACCTGAAAAATGCATGTGATAAAATTGCAATTCTAATTTATTCGTTTACACCAACAGCCAAAAAAAAAATGTTATGCATTATGTTGTTTCCGCATCACATTCAAGAGAAAGCAGCAGGAGTTGTAGGTATACCGTTGTTGTGCGAAAGTTTCCAGGCTTCGTAGTCGGGCAAGGTGTAGAACTTCTTTTCATTTTTCCCGTTCTTGTGGACTTTCACGATTGGGGTTACGAACTCCTTGAGAAAACCTCTGTGCTTCATCAACGACGGCCACCAGGCTTCGATGAGGTTAATCAGCAGGCCCTTGATATGAGAACCATCTAGATCTTGATCTGTCATGATCATGATCGAACCATATCGCAGCTTGTTCAAGTCATCGTACTCCTGCCCGGGGGTCAAGCCCATTATTTTCAGGATGGACTGGATTTCCGCGTTCGCTAGTAGTGTCTTATGAGCGGCTTCCCGGACGTTGAGCACTTTACCTCGGAGAGGAAAGACACCGTAAAAATCGCGGCCGATTACAGAGAGGCCCGCGACCTGGTTTTATTGATGATCTATGCATAGGGAAACATGTTGTGTGATGCATCGGCATCTTCATCGACGATTTTGGTTTTACTTTCTGCTTCTAAAAAGAAGAAATTTACTATAAAATTCAAAAGAGTTCACTAGCTATACCGCCAACGCCTTTGCGGAATCTCCTTCGGTCAAAATGAGAGTGCATTGACTCGATTTTTTCCCGCCCGCCTCGTTTGCGTCTTCCAGTTTTGGAACCCCTAACACTCGCAGTTGGTTGCCACTGGACTTAAGCTTCCTCCCCAAGTCCACTTTCTCCTTCGCCTTCGCCCAATTCACGATCATATCAATCACCCCGGTATTTTTCAACACGTCCTTGATAAACGTATCGGACAGCTCGCACTTTGAACCGAATTTCGACTGTTGCGTCTTCAGCGTCTCCTTCGTTTGTGAATCAAATGCTGGGTTTTCGACCAGACAGTTCACGAAGACCCAGAGATGTTGCTTCACATTCGCCGGTTTGATCTGCATCCCCTTCTTGTTTCCCTTCTGTGCCTTGGCGAGCAGGACTTCGACCAACTGGTCGGTGACGTGATTGACGTGTGTACCGCCTTTGATTGTGTTGATGCTGTTCACAAACGAGACCTGCTGAAACTGTTGCTCGAGAGAAAGCGTGACGCAGACTTCCCATCGCTCGTTACACTTCTCGTAGATGATTTGAAGTGGCTTGTTGCCCTCACCTTCCTCTACTACCGAAACCGATTTTACGAAGTAGTTCACGTACGAGTGAAAGTCGTTGATCGGAAGGGCTTTGTCGTTGAGGAAAACCTGATTTTCATTCCAATTATTGAGGAAATGAAGCTCACACAAGGGAGCCCCGCCACGGAGTTGCATAGATATGAAGCCTCAGAATCAGTGTTTTTCTGCTACTTCTACATGGCAATAGAAACACTCCTCCTAGTCGTGATCACGAACAAATCAGTTTGTACCGAAACAAAAGTACCTTGCACTTCTTATCCGTCGTTGCCGCTATGTCCCACACTCTTTTGTGGAACAAAGACACCGTGTCATCGTCCAGCTCCCTCATGCCAAACTTTTCGAGATCTGGCTGAAAAGTCACCCTCGTGTAGGGTTCCTTGCCCCAGGCTTCGATCTTCGGCTTTTCTTTTACCGACATGTTATCCCGCATCACCTGCGTAAACCGTTTCTTCGCTTTGTGGTCCGCGGTTTCCAGAATAAATCTCTTGCTGAAAACATTCGTCAACTTTGCACCGTAACCGTTTCTCCCACCTGTGACCTTCTTCTCGTTGTCGTCGTAGTTATCAGATGTGAGAAGGTTACCGAAGATTAATTCCGGAACATAAACATTGTGCTCCTTGTGCATCTCGACGGGTACTCCATCGCCATTGTTGTAGACTGCTATCTCTCCGGTTTCCTGGTTAATCGTTACGTTGATTTTGTCCATTTTGGACTGCGATCGCTGCAGGTGGTCCGCGGCGTTGACAAGTATTTCGTCAAAAATCTTGTACAGTGCCGGGGTGTAGGTAATCTTCCGGAACTGCATCGACTGCGTGTCCCTGTCGAAGACCCACATTTCGGACATCTGAGGTTCGCAAGAACCGACATACGTGTCCGGACGGAGCAAGATATGCTCCAACTGTGTCTTCTTCTGGTAGATTTGTTCAATGGTCTTCCCATGTCGCTTTCCCGCATGAGAACTGGACGCCCCTTTGAGGTCCTGCGGCGATGACTTTGGCTGCTCCGGCATGGTGATGGAGGGTGTGTTTCTAAGCTCACAATTGACACAGGACGAGCAAAAAATCTCTTACAACATCCGCTCGCGCCGCAGTCTTTGGCGGGCGATGAGCAGACGAGACAGTACAAACAATTTCTGTACCTTCGCTTCTGGCGCAAGAAACAAGAAAGAGGGTTTTTTATACTTCCCTTGATATTCCGTTAAGTACTCACATTCAACTATGACAACAAAAAATCATAGCTAGTAATACGTCGCTTTGGAAAACATGAGTGGTAGCTAAAAACATGTTACTTAACAGCATGATTCACATTTTTGCGTAGCATAACTGACACCTCTACTGTGCTGCGTATACAAGACAAGACCATCGACTTTTGCTCTCATCTCACGAGAATCAGCACTGCGTCGCAAGGCATCCAGCCTTATGCGCGTGTCTGGCCAACGACGTCAACTGTCGGAAACAATTTTCTTGTTCTTCGCCTTGCTGTGCAACGATATGAGAAAGCACAAGGAAAAAGTGCTGCAGCGACGCAACCAACATTTTTGTCGTTCAATCCAATGAAAACTCGGGGAACATGGCATCTTCGGCAAAATCCATTCGAACACGATCACGAATCCGATTCCGAGCGAGGGTTCTCGTTGAGTCAAAAAATGATTCGAGCTCGGGCGATTGCAATGTGTGCAAGACCATATTATTCAAAGGGAGTCCGGGGATGGAGGGAAGGGTCGTGCTGCGATAAAAATGACGTTTCGGCGGGGCGGGAGGCTTCTTCTTCTTGCTACATATGTAGGCTGGTGACATGCTTGCTGCGCGAGTAAGAATGACTGTCTCCTTCACTCTTCCGTGGTTGCGAGGTTTAAGCGTAGCGGGGTTCTTTTGATGTGGTCTTCATTCGGTTCTATCTATTTCTTGGAAATGAATACTCCTGAAACGCCGAAAAGTCTACGGTTTCGGAGAACCACTGTGATCAGAAGTAGCTCTGGGCGTACGTGGCCGCGCTTGCGCAGCTGGAAGGTATGTGTTGCAATACTTCAGCAGGAGGAGGGGAATAAACCACTACTACATCTACTCCACCTACTTCTCATCACAAAACCAAAACACCAAAAGATTCGATGTCTAGAGCGCTATCATGAAAAATATACAGAAGCGCCTCTGTATCAGTGCCCTCTTTAAATAAGAGTTTTATGTACCACTGTGCATGTAGTTCCCAAAACCACTACTAGTGTTTTTTCTTCCTTCGCCAAGACATGAGACCGCCACACTTTATTCAACATCTCTAATTATCAATCAATCGCACTCTTCGCATTTGCCTTGAGGAACAGTATTCCCAAGCCGCGAAACACGAACCAGAGCAACAGCGCCATGCTGAAATAATAGGCGAGCAATTCCTTCCGGATGTCGTTGCCTTCGAAGAAGCTCTTCCTTTCCTCCTCGAAGTACTGTTGGTATTCGGCGTTTTCCGACACAATGCCGATACTGTCGAACTCAATCATGGCCATCGCGGCGCTAATGTGCGACATCTGGATCACGTGCTTCAGCCACCGGATCCAGGCGGGGATCTGCGATAAAGCCCGCATCACGCCGGCGAAGCACGCGGGAATGGTGTTCGTGATCACGGTAAGTAAAACCAGCGAAACCTCGGGCATCGTCGTCGACGTGGAAATCGCCACCCCAACCGCGCCGCCGGAAGACATGGACAGGAACAACAGCAGCCACATTTCCAAAAACCCGCTGTTGTACCCGTAGCCGCCCTTCATAATCGCCGCGATCAGCAGTGTCTGAAATAGAGTAATCGGTAATTCTACCAGCATTTTCGACAGCAAGTAGATGCTCGCGGAGTACAGATTGCTGGTGTACTCCCGCAGAAACACGGCGCGCTCCTTCGGAATGTTCAGAATCACCACTTGCGCGCCCGCGGTGAAGGACATGAAATACACCGTCGCGATGGAGATGAACAGATCCCGGATCCTGGCGGAAAACTGCGCCCGGCTCGTCATGGGTTGCAGATTCCCGTCGGGTCCGATCTCCACCCCGGTGGCGAGGTTGCGGCCAGTGTTCATGAAGGCGATGGAGTAGAGGACGACTTGGATCACCGGCGTGAACGTGCGGAAAATGAGCGAAAAGAGCGAGCGAAAGGTGTGGGATACTTCTCGCTTCGTCAGACAGTACAGTTGCGCCATGCAGGACGGCCGGGCCCGGGGGCGGAGCTTCTGGGTCGAGTAGGGCTGGTGGTAGATGGAGGTGGAACCGGAGGAGCGGGGAAGTTGCTGGTGGTGACCACGACCATCGAGTAAAGCCACCTGCTCTGGATCTTTTCCAGATACCGCTGGTTGTGCAGCTGAAACAGTACAACTTTCGCGGTCATCATGATGATGTTCTTTGGAAATAGGCGGTAGAAGAACCACGTCGGTGCTACTTCTTTGTGACAGACTCCGGATGTCGTAGTCGTTCTCTATCAGATCCAACCCCTTCATCTCGTCCCGGCTACCACCGACGGGAGAGAGTGCGGAAATACGATTTTGCAGGAACAGCTCCATCTCGTGTTGAGCAAGGTCGTCGGAATAATTGGAAGGTGAAAGCTGCGGTTCTACTGCTTGTTTTGGAGTAGACGTTAATACGACGTTCGCAAAATTTCTTTCCGAATTTGTCGATCCGCGGCCTGCTGTTCCACTTCCGCTGCCGTTTTTCAGCGCTTCCTGCTTGGCTTTCTCCACGATTACTTCAAAATCGGAGACTGAGACCAGGCCCGCGTCAAAAATTTTCCGCGATTTCTCAATGATCGACTTGATCTCGGCCTCCTCCAGCGACTGGGCCAGGTTCAAAAGCCAATCGCAGGTGGAAAACTCCAGCGGAATCGGGTGCCCGCACATCGCGACGAAGCCCGGGATCGTCCAGGACCGCATAAACCTGCAGAGTTCCACGCAACCGTGGTGTTGAGGCTGGTGTTGGCGATCATCAGAAGTCTGCGGAACGAAGCCGGCGGAGGAGGAGGAAGCGGGGCCCGTTCCGACAATTATCTCAGTTGCAGAAGAAGTAGACGCTCCATTCATTGTTCTTGCTGGTGCACCACCATGATCGGCGACAAATAACTGTCCTGCGCGCTGCACGGCACCATGAGAGGGCGAATTTCCTTGCCCGGCGCGGGAGATGTTACCCGGACTGGAGGTGGTAGTGGAGGTAGTTCGCTTCATAAATTCGTCATCTGGGAGTTGGGGAACAACAGGGCGGCTGCTGCTCAGAATTTGTGGTGGAGGTGTTGCCGCGCCAGAACTTTTTGCGCCAGCAGGAGCAGCTTCTACTTCATCACCAAGTGGTCTTGCAGCTTGGCCCTCCGGACTGATTCTCGCATCGTAATTTTGTGGAATCCTATTTGGGTTAGTGTTCTTTCTCCGAGCACCAGTTGGCGACGGCGTTCTGTCGTTATCTGTCGTAAAGTTCACGTCAAAAGCACTCGCGTTTTGCACCGCAAGGGCGAAGTCCAGATCGTTTTGGCTGCTGTGCTGGTGGGTTGAATTCAGAACGTTGTTAAGACTGTTGGAGGAGGTTGATGTAGCGAAATCTGCACCAGAAGGATGCGCAGGTGGAACGACCACAGCTCCTGTTGTTGCATTTCTCTTATTCATTCCAGCACGACCACGAGAACCACTGCCGTAGTAGTTCGCCGCTACTTTACTACCAATACCCATTCCGAAGATCGGGTCGTCGGACCCGGCTTCGCCTTCTGTTCGGCGTTTTTTTATGCGGTTTTCCCGGTCTGCTGCTGCTGCGTCTTCGCGGATCGCGTTCGGGTTGATCATTTGGAGCACGTTGTCCAAGTTTTTGTTCAAACCGTGGAACAGAATCTCTCCGTATCGCATGCAGTAAACCCGATCGAACAGGGCGAACAGATCCGACCCGGGCTGGTGCACCGTGAGGCAAATGATCGCCTGCTTCTCCCGGGCTATGGTGCGGAGGTTTTGGACCAATTGCAGGGACGAAAAGGAGTCCAGGCCGGAAGTTGGTTCTGTCGTGTGTTGAGAATGTAGTCGTGGTGTATGTCTCGGATAATTATACTAGCGCCTCTGTCACAGTCATTCAGGGTGAGCGAAAAGGGAAAACGAAAAGATTTTGCGCAATTTTTCAACTAGGAGCTGTCTTTACATCATCAGCATCTACTTAACTTAGTTCTATTACAAAAATCACACTGTACCATCCAGAAACAATATCTTGGGGTCGGCGATAAGCTCAAGCGCAACTCCCAATCTCTTCTTTTGCCCGCCCGATATTCGCAGCACCGGGACGTTTCGGCAAGTGTCGAGGCCAAGCATGCCTAGAACGTCGTTGATCTTCTGGTCAATCAGGCTGAGCGTCTCTTTTTTGTTCTTCCGCTTCATCTTCCGCCGGATCTTATCCTGGTTGTTCTTAGTCTTGTTCCTATTTCCATTGGAGATTCTTCCTGACCGTGACGGCTGGTCTTTATCCTTTTCTCCACCACGACGTCGATCCTTCTTTGGCAACATGGGCTGCTGGGACTCGAGATCGAATTTTTCGTTTTCCGGACTGAACTCTTCGGCCACGGCTGCTGGATCTACTTGATCAACTCCTGCTGTAATATCGAGATCCAGATCTTCTTCCTCCTCACTGCTGTCGGACAAGTAGGGCCCGAAGAAATCCTCCTCCGTGGTCGACTCGCCCGCTGCTGCGCAGCCTCGTAAAATTGCCGCGAAGCGGAGCGACTCCTCCACCGTTTGCGTTTCGACGAAAGATTCGGCTTGCATGATCAGCGCAACGGAATCCTTCAATCCCTCGTAGTCCGCGACCCGGCCGCCGAACCTTATGCAGTTCTCCGTAAGCTTCAATCCCGGCCCCCTCCACCGCTGGCGGGCGGCCAGCAGGTTCATCAGTGTGGATTTGCCGGCGCCCGAGGGGCCGATCAGGCACGCGACTTCCCCGGGGAAGAGTCGGCCGTAGCAGTGGCGAAGGATCTTTTTCCCCTGCACTTCGAACGACAGGTCATCCCAGTCTAACGTGGCGCCGCGCTCCAAGGTTTCGTCAAAAGGCGACTTGTAGCGCAAGTCCTCGCCGCCCTTTTTCACACCACCAGGCCCCGCGAGGGCAGTGGTAGGACCAGGAGCAGGAGCAGCTCCGTGTGGTGGTGCTGTCGGGATGCAATTTTTACCACCGGGCAATAGAAGTTGTTGGGGACTGTGAGGACCACTGAAGCCTGGCTGTACTAGGTGATGTTGCCCACAACCGTGGCCCACAACCGGCACGATGGGACGCGGAGCGTTTTCTCGGTCGTGTTGCTGAATGTTCTTCTTACTCAACTCCGCAGCAGGACCTGCAGGCGCAGGGGCGGCGGGTGTTGTGGGCTCATGATTCATCATTCCTGGCCTCATTTGTTCCGCTAGATTCGTATCCGCACGCGACCCAGTTGTAAGACCGGCCATGGCCGCGTTCTGTGGTACGGAAAGATGTTGAACTTGTTGCGGATGATTCGACGTATGATTAATCGTCCCGCCCTCCGGAGGTAGAGCTGCAGCAGCTCTATCCGCGGGAAACATCAAGTCTTGCACTGCTCTTCTTCCCGCGAGAGGCCTCGACATACTGTGCAGAAAGGAATCGTGTGGGTCCCTTCTCGGCTCGATGGCACTTTCGTTGCTCAGTGCGCGCTGTAGTGTCCTTTCGTCCGTCCCCGGTGGCAGCGGTGGCGGACTGACAAGGCTCAAATTGTCTTCTACCTGGTCGCCGGGAGAAAAATCAATCTCCTGCTGATGGTGCAGACCTTGATTTTGCCCTGCCTCCATCCTCTCCATCAGATAATTTCCCCACTCTGACGACGGGCCACTGCTCGAGGGGTGGAGCACTAATCCGAAGTGCGCAGTAGTCTGCTCCTCGTGCTCATTGCTAATCGTGGAGAGTTTACTTGCCGTGTTCGTCATTGCGCCAGTGTTCACCAGAGTATTCGTGCCAGGGCGGGAGGACGAGGACATGATCATGTTATGTACCGTTGACGGGGAAATGGAGGACCGCAGCCGTCGATTGTTCACCAAATTTTGGCTGCTGGTAACGCTCTCCCGCGACGCAGAGGATAGTGCCAGCCACTGCATGCGCAAGCGGGCGCCGTCGTCGTGCAGTAAAGTATCCAGCTCGTCCTCATGTGCAGGGTTCTGCTGCTGTTGCTTTTCGTACAGCTGCTGCGATCTGGACTTCCGCAAGTGCTGCGATTTCTGTGAGGGCAACTTCCCGGTTAGCGCCAGGTAGTTCCGTCGCCGCTCCGCTGCGGTGAGCGAAGAACACTCCTGCAACTCCCGGCGCACCGCGTCATTCACGCCGACCGTCCGGCCTTCGGAAGCTGGGTTATCATGATCGCCTGCCGCTGGTGTGGTCGGGGTGGCCTGCTGATGCTGCTGGCTGGCGCGCGTGATGTTTTCCACAGAATCAACGTCTTCGGAAAAGCGCCCCGCACCATCCTGAACAGATTTCGGGGAAAACAGATCTTCAAGCGTGGTTGGCTCGTCAGAATTCATCGTCCGATTAGCGTTTTAAATGCTGTCTCGACGAACGCAAAATCTTCTTGGATGAGGAGGTGAGCGTGTTTTGACACCTTGACGTCTTTAAAAAGAAGTTAAAAGCTAACTTTGGTGGGCACAAATAGAAATTCGTACCAAGGTACGCAGACCTCAGCACGAAGTGTTCCGGTAAATCAGAGCATAGTGCTGGAAATAAGACGCCGCAAAAATGACCTGTATCGCAGTGAGTATAGTTGAGCAGCAGTTGGCGTCAACACAACAGGAGTAGAAAGTGTAGCCACACAGACACTGATCCTAGCAGTAGCTGCAACATTCATTTCATGATTATCGTAATTATCAATATCCTTCCACAGATCATGACCGACACAGAGACTTCATACTTTGGCTTTACCGATATTTTTCAGCTTGCCAGATGGAGCGCATTCTTTGGATCATCTTCAGCTTCGGGGAAGTTCAATTTCGTGCCAATCAGTTTTGATTTATCACTTTGAACCGATCTGCCTGATCTTGGTGTTCTATGGATAGTAATGCGTATGACTTCCTATTTCAATTATCATGATTCGAATTTGCTGCCTCCGAGGCTTCTAATTTATTGTCAATCTAAATTTTCATATTCGATTTGATATATCGGCCGCGGCAAGCACATTTATGAAGCTTTTGGGCTGATACGCGGCCCCTCGGGATCTATCGCATTCAGATTTAGGAGAACGTGAAAAACTATACTGCAGCATAATGTATATTAAAAAAATAAGTACCTTCCTTCCGCGGTCACGAGCAAAGCGTCCCAAAACAGAGTGCGGCTTTCTGCTGACCAGATTCCGCCTTTGCAGCCACCTTTCTTCCGCCGGCAGGTTTGAGGAGGTACACCGAAACAGGTCGAGCCGTTTTTGCAGCGTTTGGGTGGAAAAACTTGTTGTTTCCCCTTCGCTGCAATTCGCGATGTCGCGGCCCCGGAGACCGGGAGTGCTGGTCGTCGCGGCGGCCACGAGAGCTGCCCGAGCGTCCGGGAGTATGTCCGACCGGGACGCTGCTCTGGGAGCGCCGGGGCGGTACGCTTTTTTCTTGTCCTGCTCTCGAAGCTGATTCGTTGACGCAGGGGCAGGAGCATGATCCTCGGGGCTGGCACGATCATGTGCACCTCCACAGAAATGACCCGCTGAAGTTGTGCTACTTGTCTGCTCCGTCGGGCCTCCACCTGCAGTCACCAATAGGTCGTTGCCATTGTCGAAGTGCACTCGGTCCTGTTGCGAGCACGTGGCCCTCTTCTCATCTGCCGCTTGCTGCTGAGCGTGCGCAGCGGCAGCTGCCTGTTGCACTATAAATTTCCGCTGCGCGTAATGCTGCGCCTCCACAGTGCTCTTGCGGTAGTCTCCAGGGCAGCTCTGGTTGCAGCACAAGAAATCCAGGTCTTGTTCTTGCGAAAGGCCGCCAGATGGTTCCCTGTAGCGATGATGTTCCACCTGGGCGACGGTCTGTCTCATCCTCACGCTGTGTTGCGTAGCTTCAGGCTCCACTTCCTCCTGCTCCACCGAGCGCGGCGGAACAACTTCATCTCTAGACTTCTTGAAGCTTCTGCCACTTTTGCTGCCCGAGCTGCCTGTGCTCTGCTGCTGGAGCAACATTTTGGTGGTATCACAACTCTAGGATCATCTTCCCGAAGGAACTGCCACCTCGAAATTCTAGCTGCCTACGGCCTGAACGGCTGTGGAGGCGACCTGGTCAAGACCCATTCTTCGACCCTGCGCCGGCGTCCTTTTCGCTGCGCTTCTATCGTATATTCACGAGCTGGAACGATCAACATGATCCTCGCTGCATATATAGACGTTGGGAAAAAAGCAAAACCAACGTTTTATTCAACATCGTGAACCTCATGATCAGATCAGTTCCTCAAAAAAAAGGAGTTCAGTGAAGTTGTTGCAGCGGCCATATGGAAGAAGAGTAGCACACCTTGTAGCAATTCCATCTTACCACAATGCATGGTCGGACCAAATGAACGATGCGCTGCTGGCGAAGATCCAAAAAAAGAAAAGAACGGATCCGCTTTAAAAATGTCATCTGTAAAAAAGGTGCCATATGTTCGATCAGCAGGGTATTGCCATTCACAAAACGCGCATTCATACAAAAAGGATCGGATTTATCATCCAGTGTTTTATTGGAGAGGTTCGTAGTCACGGAACCAAATGCCATTGGAATAAAAGCTGCACCTTGTTCGACGCGGCATAATCGTTCCAGATCTCCGTGTCTAGAATCAGTGTAATAATGCTTTTGAATGATACAACAACTGCCTAAATGTGTGACTACCCCTAAATTTTCAATTTCAAATCACGAATCGCGATGCTGATGAAGCAGCAAAATGTCTATTTGTGACATTGAAAATCGAACTTTCAGAGAGTCATCAGCCCGAGTATGTAGTTGGTTATGTTGAATGCTCACATCAATTCTTGCGTAAAAAGACAACTTGAGTCATCAAACGATTGTGTAATGCAGCACCTCGTCGATTCTATTCCAGTATTAATGCGTGGCGGCGCGGCGAAGCTGCAATTTTGTAAAAACTTCTAGACTGGTCTAATCTACACTCACTATGTTCTAGAAAAAATCATGGTGGCAGGTTTTTATCTTCAGGTAGTGGAGTATTGCAGTGATTTCGAAGTGGATTGTGGCTGGTGCATTTGTGTCAATAGTCGGCGTTCGTTATGAAAAGACTCACAACTTTACAATGGAAATGCTCCTAAACAACACTTTTCTGTAGCAAACGCACACGAATCAGTCTCTTGAAATCTGCAACACTGATGGCCTCTAGGGGTATACAGACTAACGGCAGCTGATTGACTTCTCAACAGCTGGTGCCGTCGATAGAGGAGAAAAATGATGTTTTTTTTGACTTTTGTCAATAGTTAAAAAAGTAATCAATATGCGGATATCAAATCTTATGAGGCGTCGGAGATAGAAGTCACAAGTAGGAAACTGCAAGTGTAAAAAGTACAGTGGTAGGGAAAATAGATGACAAACAAGATGAATCAATAACGCATTCAAAAGCTCAACGTGACTACGCCTACTCTTTCAAATACTACATACATGATTTCGCCTGCACATGCAAACGAGCACTTTGACGTTAATACAAGCTGCTCAGACATAATCGTAGACCAGCACATATTATGTTGAGAGAAATGCATTAATCTGCAACTACCTAAAAACAGCAAAAGTTTTTTACAGCATATACAACAGAGGAGAGACGAGAGCGGTGTCAAAATTGCTCGAGGTAGGACGCAGAACCAGAAGCGGTACGTTGGTTGCATAAGGTAGGTATGATAGAAGCTGCTGCACGAAAACTTTTCGACAGCACCTTTTACCGTAATTTCATCTCCACGCGTGCTGAGTACAGACTCCAGTCAGGTAGGCTTCGGAAACAAGACGTGGGGGAATAAGGAAAAGATCAACAACAAGTAGTAATAGAAAACTATTGCAAGCCATCAAGTTTTTACAGTGTACCTAGTCATTTTCGTGATGCAAAAAAGAGAAACCCGTCCGCTGATTCGTTTTTACATGATTGCACAGCAGCCACCACTGCCAGCCGGTGCTCCCTCGAATAGTCGCTTATTGATGTCTTTCCAGCTATCCACCTCCTGCACGCTGTCGAGCTGTTTTGTGGTTATTTTTGGATTCGATGTTCTGAGAGACGAGGGAGACTCTTCAAGAAGAAGAAAATAATAATTTTGCTAAGAAAGTAGTACTTTCTCAGTGAGCAAACAAAAAAGATAGAAAAAGTACGTCTCTGCTCGAGCATTCCTCGTCCCGCCACAACACTGTGGGCGTGGAGCGGGCGTTTGTCTGCACAGACACGCGGCCGGGTGTGGACTTCAGGATTCCACTCGGTCGGCCCGCCGCACTGCCCACTTCCGGGGACATGGAGTTGTGCGCGCTGGGCCGCTGCGCGATGCTGTGCGACAGAAACGAGTGCTTCACACTGCCGCCACTCATGGTCCGGTTGGTACTTCGCAACCGCGGCTCGTCGTCCACCACATCTTCCATCAACGTCGGGGCATGCTGGGAGCTGTGGTTTTGTGCTGCAGCTCCTGTAGTCGTTGTACTAGAAGCAGTCGTGGCTGCCGTGGAGTTGCTGTGCAGTGCGGTGGATGTGTTCAACATATTAGACGTTGTTCCGTTCGAGTTCTTGCCGCTGTTTCGACTCGCGGCGTTGCTGCTGCTGTCCCGGCTCCGCTCCAGCTCCACCGGGCTGAGCACCTGGTGCGGCATATGAAAAGGAAAAATCCCCCCTCCCCATATCAAAAAGGAAATCTGTGATGCTGGATTTGCGTACACAAATCAGATTTGTATTCTTGCAGGAAGGCATTGCGACCAGGTCCCCAGGCTAGCTAGGGGCGTATGGGTCTAGTTGTTCAGCATTGCAAACGGCTGACCTTCAGGCCCAACAGCATGACAAATCGCTTCCATAATGGGGGGGGAAGCTTCTGCCCTTGTCTTCTTGCAAGACAAATGTGATTTGTGACCTCAAATCAGCAACGCAAATTTTCGGATTGATACCTTTTCGATATGGGGAGGGGGGATTTTTCCTTTCAATACGGCAGCGGCGACGAGCGGCTGCTGTCGGTGTGGAGATCAATATTGTTGTAGTTCTCAGAGTATCAAATGTAAAAGTGTCTGGGTCTGGAAGGATGTAACTTGTGATGCTGCGTTTGGATTCCGAAAAAATCTGTATTGCCTGAGCAGCAAAGAGAATGCAACTTTTGCTACGCGGACGAGAGGGCATCTGTCATGCGGAATAGGCATCGAGGAGCCCTCCAGAAATCTGTGACGCTAGGGCATGCATCACAGGCATTACCATTATGGCTCATGCAAAACATGCGTGACAGGTCTCAGAATCTTCCAGACCCAGACATTTTTGCAGTTGATACGGAGGAACCGACTGAATTGTCGATGTTGCTGTTATTTCCATCTGGTGCCACCCAGGAATGCGGCTGCACAGGGAGGACCAACTGGTTCGCAGTCGTGGCGGACAAGTGGTCCACCGCGGCGGCCCCACTTTGATGCTTGGAGCTTTCGTACGACGCTCCGGCAGTGGTCATTTTAGAACTGGATGAACTATGATCCTTGCTCCTCTGCGAACTCTTTTTGCTTTTCTTGGGCGAGGAAGAGGAAGAATTCAAGTTCGTACTTGTCGACGTGTGGCGATTACTAATCTGGTGACCACTCTCCTTCTGCAACTGCAAACTGCGCCCGAGAATGGAGTCACGCATCGCTTCGGACTGGGAGCGCTTGGGAGTCGAAGCTTCGAGCATGGTTCCAGAGCCGCTGCGACCGGTAGCTGCCATCATGAGCGGGGACATATTGCAGCAATATTTTTGAAGATGCAAGCTGTGCCGCTTTCGGACGTTAAAAATACAAAAAGATAATACACACGTGTGACCGTCAAAAATACACAATGACAAACAGATTTAAGTAAATCAATATCAAATACTCACAACCCCTCAAGAAGTTGAATCTCAAAAACCACACTCTCAGCTGGTGTCTTGTTACTTAGCGATCGTCTACTACTACCTCGATGTTCTTACTCCCTCCCCTAAATACTGCAAACAACTTTCGCTATTATTTTGGAAAAAAACGACATCAAGTCCAAGGATGTTCCTTGTCTAGAAAAAGGCACTAACGCTTGTGACCCGCACGACTTTTTGTTTTTCAATTCCAACAAGGTTACTAGTACCGTTTGCAGACGAAAAAGAGGCAGAAAAGCATCTCTCATGAAACAGAATAAACGCAATCAATGTAAGTATATTGGAGGTATAGTCGACGGATGGTGAGAAAGTAGCTCAAAAATAACAAGTAACTCAGAATTGAGACAAGAACGAACTGATTTTGATGAAACAGGCAGCTCTCTCAGCATTCACAGCGTTGCGAGACTTTTTCTGCACTACTGGAAGAGCACTTTCTGTGTCTCTCGACAGGGAGGAATATTTCGCACGACTACACACATGCTTGGATTGGACGGCTGATATCACCGCTACCGTCATTACTTTCATCTAGTCGCTGTCACGTCAGTATCGTAAGAACACTGCTATGAAGACAAAATTTCGTCCAGGAAGCCGAAAAGGCTGCAAGGAGCAGCACCTTGATGTGGCACTTCCAGCTCCTACTCTACTACTCCTGCTATGTTATCAAATATTTTCTTTTTTGTAGTTGCATGCGTTTGCGTCTGTATAGACGAGATCGAAATTTCGAAGGCGGGTGGTCTAAACGAGAGGTCGCAAGATCCTCGCAGTGGCAGTCGTTCGTCACGATTCGCTTCAATTGGCGGTCGTCGGGATTTATCTTCCAGCGACCGCCTCTGCCAGCAGCCTCATCGCCTGACTGCGACTATTCTTCGGCAAGCAATTCAAATACAGGCCGCGCAAAGCGCCATTTCTCCTCCTATCCTCCTCCAAAAACGCGGTTTTGCTGCTCACGCCTAATTTTACCAGGTTCTGCACCAAGTCCGCGACATGCAGGCCACAAGTGCCGACGAGTTCGCTTTGTTTCGAAGTGAGAATGCGGTCCATGGGACACGACCGGTCGATCCGAAACTCCTGTCGCTTCAACTGCGGAAAAATAACTCCCTCCAGCAGCGCTTTCGCAAAGACCCGGTACCGAAGGGTCTGCACTTCCGGAATGCTGCCGCCAGTGTAGCTGGACAAGGTGGAGGTTGATGTAGTGCTACTTTTGCTGGGAAGATCATTTATTGTTCCCCCGCAGTTGTTCTTGTCAACGGAAGACGCGAAAAATGAGTTGTGTGTCGTCAATGCCACTGTTCTCTCAATCTCCGCCAAGTCGACGTTCGGTACGGTTGGCAACAGCATGTTATCCAAAGGCAAGTATCTCGGTTGGCAGTGCACGGTAATTTTCCCGCTAAATTTGTCCGCCAAAACGGGCGTCGGAATCGCCAGCACGCCGTTGGCATAGGACAGTAGCGGGGAGGTGAACGCCGCGTCGGTCGTTTTTGTGGTGCGCGTTTGATGTTGCTCCTCGACCGCACGACCATCGGAAATAGCAAGATTCAACAAGTTCAACCTGCTCAACTCTACCGTGTCAACCGCCATACAGCCGGACAGGAAGAATTTCTGCTTCCCGGTTCTCCCGCACACGGAGGACTGCAAATCCACGTAGCACAGCAGATGTGGACGTTCCTTCAGTAGCCGGGACGAAATGTGTAAAGCCGCGTTTACTTTTGTGAAGCTGTTTTGCTGTGCAAAATTCGGATTTTGGAGCGCGAGTTCGTAGAGCTTCGGTTTTTCCACGGACTGTCTCGCGATTTTGTCCACCAAGCCGGCGAGAATCGTGGCTCGGAGGTGGTGCATGATGTTGTGCTGCTTCAGAACTCTGAAACTGTGCCTGGTTGCTGCCTTTATTTTACCGGAAGCCGACATCTTCGGGGAGGACGTCGAGGAGGTTGTTGTGCTGTCAGCAACGCAGATCAGTCCCTTCGGCAGGGAAAGCTTTGTTTTCAGAATCTGCAGCAGCTGACCGCTCAGATTCTGGGCCTCCTCCATCTGCTTCGGATTTATCCAGTTGGTGATGCAGAAGTTGTCTTTAGAGGTTGTAGAGTTTGCTCCCGTTTGTTCTGTTTGGTCTCCATGAAGAACATGTGCTCCTTTCGTAGGTGTGGTCTTACCGCCAAACCGCGCATGCACCTCCGTCATGGCCCAGAGCAAGGCCTCCATGTCGTCGTGGCAATCGAAGCACCAGTCGGGCTCTTTGATTTCCTTCCCGTTCTTCTCGACCACCCCTCCGCGCTTCATGGTGGAGATGCCGAGCTCTTGCTGCTGTTTCCGCGTCAGGGAGTCGACTTCGTCGTCGCCGGGAGCGAAGTTTTTGTCTGCTGGACGCTCGTCAACACCTTCCATGTCGGAGGTTGTTCCTGCGGCATCGCCATCTTCAAGACGGTCAGCTTTTGTTTTATCTGCTTGCCCCGCCGCTTTGGCGCTAGCAGTGCCTGCGTTCCAGGTTAGCACGTTTCCTGTAGAGAGCGCGGCAGTCAGGAGGCAGGCGGATTGGAGGAGAAGTTGGGCGAGTGTTTTGTAGTTTTTCGAAGTTAAACTTGCATTCGCTTTACTTCCATGTTGACCCCCACCATCCACTGCAGTACTGTTTCTCTTCCCATACAACTCGAGCGCCTTCTGCAGTGCTTGATACAGCATCACACTGTACCTGGGTTGAAGCGGGAACAGAACCAATCGCCGTCCCATCGTCGTAATATTGCTGCTGTTCTTCTTTATATTACTGGTGGCATTACACGGCGTCGCGGCATAATTCTCACCTGTTCCAACTGAGGAACAAGAAGAAAACGCCCCCAGCGCTTCCAAGCGCATTCGCGCGGCGTTCACGTTCTTGCCGGGCGGCGGCGTCGGCCAGGGGAACTTGTCCAGGTCCGGAATGCCCATCGAGGCCATGGACAGCAAGACACTGTCCATCGGGACGCTGAGCACGTTGATCGGGGGGAACTGCGTGAACACGTCGTTGTAGCACGCGGAGCTGTACAACCGGTAGCAATGCCCCGGCCCGACCCGGCCGGATCGGCCCGCGCGCTGGTCGGCGCTGGCTTTGCTGATGAACTGGACGGAAAAGGAGGAAATTCCACTTGGGGTGAAGTTCCGCTTCTTCTCGTACCCCGCGTCGACGACGAATCTCACATTAGGTAGCGTCACGGACGTTTCCGCCACGTTCGTGGACACGATAATCCTTCGCTCGTTTTCCTGTGGTTTGTCGAAAACCCGCATCTGCTCCCGGGCGGGCAACTGCGCGTAGAGAGGCAACACGGTGAGCTTCACGTTCTCCGTGTTCTTGTCCCCGCCGCAGAACAACCCGCGGGCCGTGCGGCTCCGGTCGAGTTTTGACATCTGGATACGCTTGTTGTTCTCTTTATTCAGCGAAGGAGAGGTAGCGTTTTGATGCGTGGAATCATCGTTTTGGGTTTCGGTTGTTGGAGTTGCGGTGACCAAGTCGACGCAATCCTCTTCCTTGTCGAGCTGGAAGATATCCTCTGGAAGAAGATCCTCATCGTCTTCTTCATCAATTACAGTAGTTTCCGGTGCGCTTGCGGACTTTACAACTTCTGACGTTGCAGAAGTTGCACTTGTAGTTGTCTCTTTGTCAACTTTTTTCCTCTTCAAAACCTTCCTCTTGACACCTGCTTTCGTAGAACTAGTGATCCCCGCACCTACTTCTCTGTCTTCTGCGAGTTTGGATTTCAAGTCCTGGAGAAGCTTTTTCTTTTTCGACAGTTGCCCTTTTATTTTTTCGCCACGAAGACCCATCTTCGCTCGCTTTGCTTCGCTCTCCACATTGACACTGTCAACCGTTTGTTCTATGCTTTCCATTTCCTTTTCATCTTGTACAACTTGTGGGACCGCCGTCAAATCATCATCGAAGTCTTCCTCTGCCTCGGAGTCGTGGTTCCCAAGTTCGTAATTCTCATCTTCCTGATCGCCGTCTGATTCAGAATCTCTACTATCCTGTCCGTCTTCGTCCGCACCTGGACCTGCTGCTCCTGCAGAATTATTTCCGTTCTTGTTACAACCACCGTTCTTTCTCATCCTTCTCGCCTTCATGCCATGCTCCTTTTTGATCAAATGGATGATTCTGTGCACCTCCGATTTCCCGGTGGCGAAAACCAAAATCGTGCCGCACGGCAGTTTATCAAATGTAAAAGTGTCTGGGTCTGGAAGAGTCATGCTGTTTTTGCATGACACAAGAGGTCTGGCATGGAAGCTCTAGCATCACAGGTTTCGAGAAGCTTCCGCAATGCCGAATCCGCATGACAAGTCCCCTATTTTTCTGACACAAAGTGGGCAGCTTTTGCTACGTATGCATGAGAGACTTTTCTGTGTTCTGAAATACGCATTACAAGTTGCATTCTTCCAGACCCAGACATTTTTGCAATTGATACAGTTTCTCGTGGATCTCCAGTGCCCGCTTCGCCGTATGAAAGCCTCAGAATGGAAATCCTCAAAGTGGAAATAATTTGTGATGCATGAAATGCGAAGCAAAAAAGACTGTATTGCAGAGGACGCAACGGAGGCCGACTATTGTCCTGCTAGGGGTGAAGAATTGGAGTGCTGCTTAGCACGAGAGAAGGACACCCCTTTGCCTACTTAGCATGACAGACATGCTTTGAGTGCCCGGAAATTTTGTCATGCGCCGACTAGAAATGGCGCTTCAACTGGAGTCGTTTTTTTGCATTACAAATTATTTCCACTTTGAGGATTTCCATTCTGAGGGTGTCATACGCCGCGTCCTTCGGGTAGTCCTGCGACGTCCGCTTGTCAAAATGCACCGCGACGGGGAAGGTCTTCGCGTCGATCCGGACCACCGGTGGGGGCTTGGAGAACAGCTGTGTGTTTTCCGTAAAGTCGCACACCCGCAAAGTTGCGGACATGATGATCAGCTTCAGCGGGAGCGAAGTCTTCGGGTAAGTGGAGAAGTTTTCGGGATGATCAGAATCTTGGTCCTCGGGTTCATGGCTCAACATCGCGCCAGAAGTCGGTGATGTCCTTGTGGAACTACAGCCGTCTTTTGGATTTATTTTCGGACGAGTAGAACTCCTGTTAGTAGAACAAGTAGCTTTCCTTCTCTCATACTCCGCCTCAAACCTGCGTCGCCTTTCCTCCACGACGCGACTCAGCATGCCGATCAGAATGTCGCAGTTCACGCTGCGTTCGTGCGCCTCGTCGAGGATGATCGTGCTGTAGTTCGGTAGGAGAAAATCGTGCTGGATTTCCCGCAACACGATACCGTCCGTGAGGAACTTCAGCTTCGTCTTCTCCGGGTGGAAGTACGATTTGTCGTACCGTACTTGGTATCCGACGAGGTACTTGTTTTGGTCAAGAACATCAAGACTAGCAGTAGTCGTGGAACTAGAAGTCCCCCCATTCACCTGATCCTGATCTGAACAGATCTGCTCTTGCTTCTGCAGCTCTACTACCTCGGGCAGCGCGAGCTCGTCCCCGACCCGCTGGGCCACCGAAATCGCGGCCACGCGGCGCGGTTGGGTTACCGCGATGCAGCCAAACTCCGAAAAACCGTTTTCGTAGAGAAACTGCGGCACTTGCGTGGACTTCCCGCACCCGGTGTCGCCGGCGACGAGAATCACGTCGTTTTCCAAACAAGCCTCGATCACCTCCTGTTCCTTCTCGATCGCGGGCAGTTTGCTCCGCTGCTCCTCGATCACGGTCTTGCGGGTGATCCGTTTGTTCCTACCCCGCGGGGTCAAAAGCTTATTCGCATTTGTGGCCGAGGGGGGCAGCGTGTTCTCGTCTTCATCGAGTTCAAGATCAGCCGTCGTGTTCGGCTTATTTTTGTTGATCCTGAAAATCTCCAAGTTTTTCGGAAGGTCAGCGCAGGCCGCCTTGTTTTTGGCCTTCGCGGCACAAGTTTCTGAGTTCGCATTGTCTTTTGTGCTGGGCATGCTTCCAACGGCGGGCTTTGCGCCGGGTGTCGCCTCAGCAGCAGCACCAGCAAGACTTTCCAGGGAAACAAACATGGTATCCGATGTCTTCCGTCCAGCTTGCTCTTCGGAAGCAGCTCCTGCAGCTGCCTTCGCCATTGCCCTCTTCTGAAACGGATCCAAGGAAAGCTCATCATCATCGTCGTCTTTATCGGAGGACTCTATCAACGTCGTTGCGGTCTCAATCTCCAAAAACCCGCGCTGGCCAGGTTTTGCGCCAAAAGCTACGGCCTGCTCGCGCTCTTTCTCGTCGAAGATTTCGGGGGCTTCTTTCTCAGCACTTAGCTTCGCCTGCTTGTTTTTCCTCGACAGTCGCCGGCCCCGGCCGACGTTATTTTTCTGCAGACCGGCTACGGCTTCTTGCGCCAGAACATCTTTATTCGCCGACGCGACTTCCTCCGTACAAGTTTGACTCTTCTTTACCAATTCCAGTTTCGCCATCTTCTCTTCGTCCGCCAGCGCTCTTATTCGTTTTTCGTTTTCCTCTTTCTCGATCTTCGCCTTCTTCAGAATTTCTTCGTCCTTCGCCTCCTCCCGGGCACGTTTTGCGGCTAGAACTTCCGCGCGCCGCGTGCCGCAGGAACTGAGGTTCCGCGCCGTCGAGTTCAAAAGCCCGATTTCCTTCGCTGATAGCCGGTACTGCTGCAGCTCGTCCAAAACGGACTTCTGTTTATCCTGCAGCTCCTTCTTCTTCTGGAGCTGCTCCAGCTTTTTCCGTTTCCTTTTCGACATCTTCTCGGGCTGGAGAGCAGTTGTGTCGCCTTGAGCTTGTCTGCTATCATGGGAGGCTTGATGGTGCTCCGGTGCGTCTTGTGCTGCGCCACCGTCCAAAATGTCCAGATGCTCCTCATCGTCCGAACCATCATGGTAGACGTAGTCGTTGTCGTCCGACATGATTGCAATGCTAAAGCTGCGATATGAAAAAGCGAAGGCGAATGATGAATCTGAGCGATACTGTGGAGTCGACAATTTAATTTGTGCGACTACAAGTGTACATTAATCAAGTGTAGTGTGTATTGTCATCCCCACCACGAAAAGTACGCACCAATCAAATAATTATGCCAGTTCTGCAAGATCTTGGACTCAACGTCGGTATGCGGGCTGCAACTGAAACAGCTATGGCTAAAATGCTCAGATATTGATCTGGTTTCGCCTGCACATGATGGATAAATAAAAAACAAATTGCGAACTTTCACAACAAAAACTCCGGCTGCCTGCCATGGCGAGTTTGGTACTTACAGCTTGACAGCCGCTTTATGATATGATCTACGAAACTTCTTTAAGACGAAGACCCTGAACATGCGAATCAATTTTTCGTTTTTACAGACGGATCCTATCAGATTCGGATTCCTGATCTTCATCGAAAATGATCCTTTTTCGATAGCAGAGTCTGATCCGAGTTTTCTTTTTTTCCAAGCAGTTGACATGATTACGATTAGCTAAAGATCCAGATTTTCTGGTGCCATCTCGGGATTACATACGTTGATTTGTAGAATCAGGATGCCAGAGACATTTATTTATTCTGCTCGCCCATCTTGCTGATCTTCACCTTCAGTTCTCAAAGCTTCATTCTCAAAACACACATAGCGATCCACTGGTATTCTCTTGACACGAGACCTTTTGCTAAGTAAATACACATACATACCTGATTCGCCTTGCTTGCTTGGGTGTGCCCTGTCTGGGGTACGCGACGCTCGATTTTTGATCGTGACACCAGGAAAGCGATCCACTCAAACGATTTGTACGGACGAGCAAGAGTGTGAGGCGACCCTCTGTGAACTTGTCTGGTCTGGCGAGACCTTGAGATCATCTCGAGAGGTGAATATCGGATCCAGGAGGAGCCTATGCTTCCCCGAGGGGGGCGGGCGTCTGTGTGCGCTCCGGCAATCTCTATTCCTTGTTCCTGATAGCTGCATCAATGCGGTTCTCGCTACAAGCGTCATCTCGATCGATTTTGCCACGGTTTTTAGATGTGCAGCAGCTTCAGCTGCGAGCTGACTGCGCCGCACATCTCGCATCTCGCCCTCTAGCAGATGCTGACGCGTGCCTACCAGGTACGTCTTCATACAAAATTTTCTGTGCCCCCACTGCGGGTCACAGTTCTTCGTCGGTGCTTGAATCATCTGGTTTTGCTAACTAAATCTTTCCACTCCCCTCACGACCTAGAAAACTGACGAAACGTCATCGTCAATAGAATAGTGGAGCCTAGAGAGTACTTCTAGACAGAATGAGTTAGAAACTCTTAGTTGATGCGCATACAACCAGAAAACTGTGTGAAAACAGAGCAGGGTTCTGAGTAAGAGCATAAGACAAGTTTCATAAATCTAATAAATGAAAAAAGTACGACCCTCGCGCTCGTGAAGTACAATATCATTGACATTGCTTTTTATAATTGAAAGAACTCAATCTTAAAGATCTGTTCCTGTTGTGATACATAGTATCAGTATCAGCCCACGTCCATGTGCACCTGTTGCATCACCTTCCGCATTAGCAATTGCACGACGTGGTACTAGTCGAGCTGGTACTAGTGATAGGAGCCAATTCCTCTAATTTCTCGGGTTGTCCAGTCGGCGACAGCACTTGCGCGAACATGTGCTGGTTCTGCGGCCCGTAGGGGGAAATAATCGCAAAAATCAGGGCACCCCCCGCGAACCCGGCTTTCTCTTCCTCGATGACTTCCTTGTACACTTGCGCCACCTTGTCACCTGGCTGGTTGAACGCCCCACATCCAAAGGCGGACAGAATTGCGAACTTTTTCCCCTTGGCCCGCATGGTCGCGAACTGCGCCTTGATCCGTTTTTTGGCCTCGGCGCGGTCCCAGTTGGTAGGGTTCGGCTTCGGGTAGTGCACCGCCGCCGCCTGCTATGAGTGTGTACAATCTCCCTCCACCTCATTTGTCATGCATACCCGACCGCACCTCATCAAAAACCCCTGCACCATCGTCGCAACCAGCTACGGACGCAGGAGATCTAGGGTCAGAACCGCATTTGTCATGCAAGATGCCAAATCTAAGCGCTGCTTGCGCTTTGTGTTACCGTTTGCATGACATCGGCTCCGGAAGCACAAACGGTACTACACTAGGCGCGTGAAGAACTTGTCATGCACAGGCTCCAGAGGAGGTGGGGGTGTTTGCTCTTGCATTGCTTTCCACGTCGCAACACAGATGAGGGGGAGAGGGAGTTGCGCAGTCTCATACCCGCATCTCGTACCACAGAAACGCCTCCTCGGCGGCCAGCCACTCGTACCCGAGTGCCGCGTGCGCCTTGTCCTCGGCCCCCTTCACGCACACGCGCGGTTTGTCTACGTCTAGCTCAACCACGTCGTTCTTGCCATTGATCAGGGCGCTGCTCGTTCGGGTATACTTACTCGGGTCTTTCAGCGACCCATCCGGGTTTCGTTTCACCTCTACGGGTCGAAGCTGCAGTAGGCAGCTGGAACGTCGAAACAGATTTTCTTCCTGCGCCGCAGCGCCGAACTTCACACCACCCCCCACGTGGAAGGCATTTGCCATGTTTAAAACGACGAAAGTTTCCCCATATAGCTCCGTGAAGTAGCGCGTCGTCAACAGCTATGCGAGTGAACAACTAGAACTAATTAAATACCCGCTCGCGTCGCCATCTTTGTCTTTTGGTTTGTTGATGATGTACCTGTACCGAGAAAACCTGTAAGAACCGCAACTAAAAATATGCAGCGTCCGCGTGACACATTTCTTGGGCCTGGATTGGTTGTGGTACTGCTTCGGCTGTCACAAAAAGGCGTGGTCATGCAGTGCCAGGCATTGGCAAAAAGTCGCTTGCAACATTTTGATGGTGTTAGCTTCTCAAATGGAAAGGACGAGGGGAAGTTGTTCATATCTTCTTGTGCACTCATCTCATAGCAAGGAGTCACCTTCGATAACCCGGACCTCCACCGTCGCATCTCCGCTCCTCTTCCGTGCGCTGTCCGTGGCTTCCCGTGCCCACTTTTCCATGTTTTGTTTGGCGCTGGACATGTACTCGGTTAGCAGCTTGTCGCTGTCTGTCAGGGTGAAAAGTGCCCCGCCCTGTGTGAAAAGCGCTAGCGTTGTCTGCGATGTAAAAACCCCCTATCGAGTTGAAAACACCACTCAACATCTTTTTTCGTCGAGTGTTAGTTTAAGAATATGAATATATCAAAATCAATTTTCAACAAAAATTGCAATCAGGTTTGGTAATAAACAGCTGCACTTCCATCCCCTCTGGCGCGCACTTACTTTTGCAGTTGATATCGTCCGCGCTAAGTTTGGCCAAGGTGTCCACCAAGACAAATATCACAAGAAAAAACGTCTAACGTTAACGGAATTCGGCATGCAGTAATGCATCAGAAAAAGAGGTGTCCGAATTTGTATCGCACGGCTTGCGTGCTACGGGACAACACGGCTTGCGTGCTACGTCGGGGCAAGTATTGTCATGCATGATCATTGCAAATGCAATCTGTGAAATAAACCGTCAAAGTTAGCACTATTTCATTTGATAACATCTACCCGCTTTGCACTCTCCCCGCGCTTTGCGTCTGTGTCTTGCCGGTTGTTACAATGTCCTTTAATCGATCGACTGTAAAAACCGTGCGAAATCTGAGTTGGCACTCGTGTCAGTCAGCGCAAGATGACAAGAAGTAGATGCATACTTACACTTCCAACATTACCACACAGCTCGTTTTGCAGCACTTGCTATTCCACTTCGATAGGCTGGCAATAAAGCTGGAAAACAAAGTAAAGACAGGCTTCGAAGGCTTAGGCTTCGTGGAGCCGTGTCAACATTAAAGGCTTATCTCGAGGATGTTCAACAACTTTTATGTATGAGAAGACTGCTGCAGGTGCAGCGCTTCGTGTTATTTCTTGGGAAGGTGTGCCGCGTAAGAGGCAGCACAGCGAGAACCTCAACCTCCTTTGCTGCCCATGCACAAAGTAATTTCGCTTCCGTGCCTGTGACCGGCAGGGCACATGGTTTTTGCGAGTTTGCGCACGACTCTTCTTCAACCCAGTTTCACAGTGCCCAGGCGGCACAAAATTGCCATATAAGTTGCGCCGCATATTATGGCGGAGGCCTGAGGTGGCGCTAGACCCGGGTAGAAACCTCGGTCCCCTCCTTTATCGTTGTAGATCGAATTCCAAGTCTCGAAGAGCGCATTGCCGGATAGCAGATAAAAAGGCTTCTAGCGGATCATTTTTCATGCCTGTATCTGTTCTGTATTGTAAACAGCAAAGAAAATAGCCAAAAACATACTGAATGCATGCTTCTGCTACGGGCTCAGGCATGACCCCCAATTGAGATGAATTATGGGGCATTTAGATATAATTATGTACCGCTGGTGTTTGCAACACAGATATGATGCGCTAGCTTTCTCGTGTATGATACGCCGTTTCTGTTGAAGCAATTCTGCTGGATGGCAGCACTGTCTGGGGGCGGAATTGTCGTTTTGGTCTTCTGACCCGTTTTTTGGAAAAGGATCGAAAGCTTCACCCCGTCCGCAAACTCGACACCCATGTCAACCCCCGACAGGAGAATCGCAGCGGAGTTCTGAAACAACAAAAGATTTTTAGCCCTCAACATTTTAGTTGGTCGTACTCGTACGCAGTAGTATTTCTTTATGTTTATAATGTCGAGCGGAGCGTTCTGCTCTACAACTTATTGTTTTCAGACAAAACGTTAGATAGACTTTGTTTCCGTTTCTATCACGCCGACTTGTCGCCCTCAGTCGGTATGAGCTTAAAAAATTATTTTGTTTTTTTCGTGTCTACGGTTTATACGCGTAATTAGCTGCTTCACTATGTCTTAAGAGCCAAAGTGAGGAGCAAGGAACTGCCGCGAGAACGAGGAATCAATGCATGGTATTTGTTTATACTATCAACACTCGCGGGTAGTTTTTTGTTTGTTTTTCTTTTTGTCTTCTAGATTTAAGTTACATTACATCCACATGCAAAATAAAGATCTTTCTAGCAGGTTCTCTTGCGGATGAGAAAGTACTAGCAACCGACAAATAACGTAGCATCGTACCCGAGCATCTTTATCTTCCTCCACATCCGAATCACTTAATAAACATGTATAGCAACAAATTGGATTTGGCAGACCGACTCCACGTACATCATAGACCGAGCATCTCCTCGTTGTCGCGCGAGGACAACTTGCAATGAATGAGAATGACCGAAAAGGAAAATCAACATGAATCCGCCGCGTAGTAAGAAGTACCAGTTCTGGTGGTGCCGATCGTGTCTGGAACTGGATCCTGAGCATGATCATTCACATAATGAACCGACAAATATGACTCTTGGTACACCTTACCCTCGTGGCGATGCAGACCCTAGTAGAATTCCACTGATGTTTATTTTGTCTCGTGCCGATGTTAGCCTCGGCCACCAAAGGACAGATGAACAACATCAAGGGTAAAATAATCTTCCCCGAAAGCCAAAGACCACAATGTCGCAGAGGAATGTTTGCCGTTTGATTTTTCAGTATCAGTTCGGTTGGAAACAATAATCTGCTTTTGCGCTGGTCGTGGAGAGGAATAAATATCTTCTATCTTTCAGCACCCCCTTCAGTGCAAAGCAAGAACGGAGAACCACAGAAACGCGAAAAAACGCAGTAGTTATGCCGTCAACGCTCTACCACGTTTTTTATGATGCATACTATAGTAATCACTGCTGAAATTCCAGCTCTACGATGCGGGGGTCGGACAAAAACCCATTTACCCTCGTGTAGTCCGCCACCACGTAATGTCCGGTGCCGTCTTTGAGACTCGAGTCTGTCGCCTTTCCGGCAGCTGCATCCGTAGTGGTCGGCACTTCTGTATATTTAGTATTGATGTGCACTTGGTACGCTCCGACTTCTCGCGCTGTTTTCACGGCTTCCGAGTGGTCGAAAAACCACTGCAACAATTTTATGTGTACAAAAGAGTAGAAGGAGAGTCTACTCGTTTCGGGTAACTTTTGCAAAACTTCCGGCTCCTCGCCGGTGATCAGCATTTTCAGCAATAGACTGCGCGGCGTTTTGTGCAGTCGCAGTTGGACGACCGGCGGGCGGTGGTCAGGGTGGAGTTGCGCTTGTTCTGGTGTTCCTCTTCCTACTGTTACTGCTTCTGTTCCGGTCGTTGCGGGTCGGGTCTCGCCCGCGCTGCTCCCCTGGGCGTCCTCTTCACAATCCTCGCCAAACCGCAGCGTCTTCTGCGAGTCAACCTCGTCAGCATCAGCTTCTGGTGCTAGAAAAACGTCATCGACGTCCACCTGGGCGTTCTGCACTGCCAGGTCGTAGAATTGAGAAAAGATTTCATCAGCCGCAGTTGTCCCCTCTGCCTCGTCAGCACCATCATGATCCGATGCGGTAAGTCCTCCCCCAGCGGTATTCATCTTAGAATTCTTCGCGCTCTTATTTCCTACCTCACCCGCGAATAAATTTGCCATCTCCATCTCCTGGAGACTCGGCCCTGTTCCAAAGCACGCGGGACCCCCGGCCAAATCTTGGCGAAAACCGAACCGTGGATCGTGACGCAGCTTGCCTTGTTCCAGGTAGCTGACCGGGGCGGGAATCGGACCTGAGCTGGCTCGCGGTCTCTCTTTGACTTTCAAAAATCGGCTGCATAGGCACTCCGGGCCGAAGTAAATTTCCTCCGTTAGAAGCTTCAGAAACGCATCTTGCTCCTGCTCTCGTTGTCCCTCTGCATACATTGCGTCTGCTCTTGAGCCAGAATTTACCACCGATGTGGCTGCGTTCAATGTTGTCTGCGTCTCTGACTCTGCAAAAGGCGCAACGTTTTTAGTACCCGCAGGAAGAGCGACCGCTTCCCACGCTCTCCGGTCGAAGAGCTTGTAAGACCGCTCGCTACTTTCAAGCGGAATTTCTTCCATTATTGTGTGTCGTGCCATCTCCAGGCTTCCAGTCGCTTGGCGCTGCCGAGAAAAGAGGAACTCATCGTCCTCGTCGGGGTGCTGACGCAACTCCATGTCTATTTGCTTCCGGTGCATCTTTTCCCACTCCGCCGGGAAAATCGGGCAAAAGGGAGTGGGTAGGGGGCGCTTGTAATCTTTTCCCACAAGCTGAGCAATATTTGACGGCACTGGAGATGTTGGCGCGCCGCTTATAGAAGTGCCTTCACGTGGTCCCAGGCTGCTCACACCCGTCATCATGGCGCTAAACAGATACTTTTTGTAAGTCCTGATATTCCTTCTTTCTCGCTCAGATTTATCGCTGACAACGTACTCGTCTTGTGCATTTGCAGCCGGGCGTTGTACAACCTTCGCAGAAGATAAGCCGCCTCGATCAACATGTTCTTGCGCATCCCCTGCTAAAGCCAACTGCAGTGGCGGCTCGTAGGCGACGAACTTGTCTCCGAAAATCAGTGGCGTGTCCATTTCTGTCGAAAAATAGACCCCTCTCCCCAAGAGCATCGTCGTTGCGTAATCCTCTCGAAAGCCGTCGCGAAGAATACCGGCAAGGTTGTCTGCACTGTTCAGCACATGATAAAGACGCATCCGCATCGAATGCGCGCCGAGCGCGGGGGTCCAGCTGCTTTCGTCGATCTTGCACCTACTGCGCGAAAAAACTGAGCATCCACTACTTCCAAAGACCATACGATCGCTTCGTGTGGGGCGAAAGAGCCTTGTGATTCTCCCCGGGGCTTGCCACTTTTGCTCGGGGTCGCCCACGGCGGGATAGAGGGCTCTAACTTCCTCTACTTCGGCCTGGTCGCACGGCGCCAACCAAGAATAAAGCCTGTCTTGGATATGGCAAGAGTGGTCGGGAGCACCGAGCGTTGCCGGACCGGAAGAAACTGCCAGAGCCACAGACCTACTACTTTCGGTTTGCGATTCTTGTGTCATTTTGTTATAAGCCCCGTAGCGGGGATCCAAGTGCCAATGCAAAGACGTAGCCGGTCTCGTACAGACCTCTCCCCCGTAGCCCAACGAAACTTGAAAAAATGGATCTGCGTCTGCGATCAACTGTGGCCGCTCGTCGTTCCCAGGCTCTCCTCGTCGCGAGCATTGGCGTTCTCCTGTTGACAGGTCTCTCACGGCACTCTGCCGCCGAGCTACGGAGGCTGCTCTGGCTTTGCTCTTCTGGCGTCTTCTCTTCCTCTTCGGCGCGAGACGGGGCTCCTGTAGCTCCCTGCTAAGCGCTAGCTCATGGGCTCCTGGATACTTCCGAAGATCTTGGTCTCGGTCGTCCCTTCGCTTTTGCATATCTCCTGTCGTGGTCAGCGTGAGGTGCTGGCTCGCGAGCCTCCGGCGCAAACTAGTAATAGAGTGTGCACTTCTACTTCTTCGATTTCGACATCGCTTGTTGCCCGACCTCAGTTGGAGGTTTTGCGGCTCCCACTGATGCGTGATATGGTCTGGACCTCCACGACGACCACGCAAGCTCCTCTCCACGAAGTCGACGTAAAAATCCACGGGCCAGGAGAGCGTGGATCCAGTACGTCGCGACACGGTCAGATCAATGCGCGCCAAAGTGTCCTGTTCTGCCGGGAGGAGGTGTGCACTGTCGCGCTCCCGCAACCGCTCCAACCACCAGGCGCGTTGCTTCTCGTCATGCAGGCTCCACGGTAACAAGCCCTCTGGTGCTTCTACTTCATCAACCTGTTCATCATCATCCTCCACTGCCCAGCGCACCAGGAGGCTGGCAAACGACGAGCCGGAATGGAATCCGGGCCTCCCCGGCAGGCGGGTGCTCACCCCTGTCCATGCGGGAACGTCGTACAAGGAAACCGGATTGCCGTGCGTGTCCGGGTTCAGCTGCAGTTTCTGTGTTTGGAAGAGATTTTCCGGGGGGGACACAGAGATTTTTTCCTTCTGCCCCTCTGCAGTCGGATCCATTTTCCGCTCAATTGTGCGGGAAAAAAGCTCGTAGGAATCGAACACCAGAACGTCGCCTTCGCCGCCCAGATCGCTCACCAAGTGCCTCGCCGCCCGCTGTTTCGTGTCCTGGTTGCTTTCGCCAGTCTCGGTGTTCTTCCCTCCATGGCCCGTAAACACCAAGCGGCGCAAGATTTTCGGTCCTCGCACTTCCTCGTCAACATGGGAGTTGCCCGAGGACGGTGCTCCCACCCCTGGGAATGAACTACCGCTTCCCGCCAACATGACGTCAGCACTACCCAGCACACCAGAACTACTCCGTGGAGGTTGTGCGGATTCGTCTTGGTGGAGCAGCTTCAGAGCCTTGACAATTTCGTAGGTCGGCGCTTTTTGCAATGCTGCGCCTTTCAGCAACGACATCCACATGCTGTGTGTTGCCGGCACCTCCTCGTCGTTTTCCGCAAGAGAGAAGACACGTTCGTCGAGCACGGTCTCTACTAGTTGCCGTAAAACGTTAGCTACGTCCTCCTTCCCCTGCTGGGAAGTCGAGACCACACCGTCACCTAGCAGTTCCGCGAGGACAGCGCGACCACGTTCCGATTGAACGTAGTGGAGAGTCTCTTGCTTCACCACACTCTCGAACCAGGCCCGCTTGGTCAGCAAGAACAGCAGCACGGCCTGCTTGGACAACGTGGCACCGGTCTGTTTTGCACGCCTGTTGTACTCATCGAACATCGGCCGGTAGGCCTTCTCGCGAATAGCTTTTCGCCCTGGCGCGTCGTTATCAATCTGGCCGGAATGCTGCAGGTAAAGACCAAGAAAATTCGCTTGGTGCATCAATAGCTTGAGGCAAACTTCTTCGGCAGGATTCCTATTTGTGGAGGGCGGCGAACGGAGGAAAGCTGGGAACTTTTCCACTATCAGGCCGTGACAGATCTGGCTGTTTGCGGAGGCGGCGGAAAAGGAAAAGGCATTGATGTAGGCGTTAATAAACGAATTCATCACTTCGTTTTCGACATTTTGGTATGGAATGGAAAGATGTCTGCCGAGTCTGGTTATGGGCAATGAATAGAGTGGAAATAGTGAAGTCACCGTGCTGTATATGCTGCACACGCGGCGGGTCGGGGCTCAACGAAAAATTTTGCACTGGTTCGTGCCTTGTGCAAGGAGAAGAAGGAGAACATGAGTTCAATGCGGAATAGTTTAGTATTGAGATGCCTCTAATCCAGACTCAGCGACAACTTGAACTTTTTCAGTTGGTAACTCTTCGTCCATGTCGTTGAGACGTCGGTGTCGTGCCACGACACCACTTTCCTGCCCCGAAAGCTCGATTCGCTGACGAGTTGCGAGCGAAAGAATGTGCTCCGATGTGTTTTCGAAGCCATTTATGAGGAGCAGCGAGAATGGCGGCGGGAGCTGCAGCTGCAGCTTTCCGGCAGTTGGTCTTTGTCGCAAGTGTTCGGCCAAATAGTTTTCTCCTCTTTTTGTCCTCCGCACTGCAGCTTCGCCGAGCGCCCGCGTGTCACCGGTGGACGCGGTGGCAAGAGTTCCGCGACCACGTGAGGGAGACGACAGAGCCAATAACAAATCCTGCAGCATTTGGCGCACGATGTTTTCTCCCTTGCTGGCTGACACCACCAAGTCGTAGGGCCAGCTTTCCACAAAGGCGGCGTGCCGCAGGACGGCGAAAAGCGTTTTCGCCAATTGTTTCAGCGCGGTGTTTTGCTTCCGGAACTCCTCGACGGCAAGGTGGTCGCTCGCGCGTCCTCCTTGGTTGTTGTGCCCAATGTCCTTGAGAAAACTCTCGTACTCAGCCTGTGAGGTCACTCCGAAGGAATCGACGACGACCTTTTGCCGCGTGGTCGTGTTCTTCTTCATCCCCGGCGGCGATGTGATCTTGCGCTTGGCTTTCAGCTTGCGACCCAGACGGATACTAAAAGAGCTATTTTTTCTTCTTCTACCCGCCTCGGCAGTCCCGCCTCTCCGAGCCGGCTTTTTCTTTTTCACCATTGTTTCCGCTATGGCCTCCCACACCAAGCCACTGTGGGTGTCCTTGGACAACTTCACCGTGAAATCTTTTGAGAAACGAAAGCTAGCCTCGTCTTGGATCACAAATCGACGACTCCCGTTTGGTTGCAGCAGCCCTTTTGGAATAAAGGCCGCTGTTTCTTCTGCTTCCTCACGGTTTCGTCCCGCGTGCCACGTCACAAAATTCGCTTTTACATCTCGCCGTCCTACTACCTCGCCAGCCGCGTTTCGAACAGGCTCCGTGTGCAGCACTTTTGTGTGTTTTTTCATCACATGATTCGCCCGAAACCGTTTGCCGGTCACTTGGTTTCGGGTAAGTCTCGGCTCGTTCGTTTCTGGATCCACCCCCAAACCCATGCCCGGTTCGAGAACCAGAATGCGGACCGGTTTGATGTCATCTCTTTCGGCTGTGGCTTGATTTTCTTCTCTTTTAATCCCGGGAGGAAACACAGAAGCCGCCGAAGCGCCGGTACTGGCCAGGTGAAGGATCGTGATAGAGGAGTTGAAAAAACAGGCTAGTACGGGCACCATCATCTTCCGAAGAAGAGTGTTCTTTCCACCTCCGAACTCTAACATTTTTCCGTGTCGCATCGCGGCTAATTTTTGGGTAGTCAGACCATCCCCAACCGTTGTACGCGACTGGTGCACTAGCTGTAGCATTTAACTACAAAGTAGGTGGGCGCTAATTTGAATTATGAAGCATTTCAAACGAAATTCAAAAAGTCGGAAGCTTAATTTTTTTTAATTCAAAAAGTCGTTCTTAATAGCTACAGTAGCTATTAAGAACGACGCGAATAGAAAAAATACGCCGTATGTACTAAGTACATATCACGTGAGTTTGATGTTGAAATGTGCAGTCGAGATATCTCACTCCGCGAAATCTCAATTTGGAAGGCGAAATTGAGTTGCTATCAAATTATGTACGACGAGAAATCATGGGCCTGAGAATACATTAAGTTCTCATGGTTCTCAATCATATATCAGGATTAGTATCATGAGAAAAAGCACGGGTCGAGGCGGCAGCGCAGGCCGTTGCTGAAGGGGTGAAGGTTGATCCCATCAGATCTTCCCTACACGAACATGATCACCAATTCACAAACGTGATCTACCAATTCCTGTTTCGATAGCTTCCAAGTCACGGTACGTACTATTCCTGTTTCGATAGCTTCCAAGCCTTGCCACAGATCAGGATTATGAGCTCCTCCAGCTTCGTGATCTCATTTAACTTTTTGCTGCATCTTGCTCTATGTATCAATTCTTGCAAATATTAATGCGTGTCTGACATACGATCTGCAGAGTTTGTGATGCATGTCGGATAAGAATATCGCTTGTCTGTATGGCATCATGACAACTGCACTACAGACCCAGACATGTTTGCACTGCATACTACACTCTGCCACCAGACAACCACGGGGAGAACTCCACAAGATCGATATACAAAGATGAAGATCTGTGATGAGCATGAACATGAGATGCAAGAAGAATACTTAAATATGCGTCTCGAGAGGAGAAACTGATCCACTTCTTGAGATCTTCCTGACGGTGAAGAAATCTCCTTCCTTCATGATCAACAACGAACCTTGGACTGGAGCGTCTCAATGCGGTCAAATGGAAGATAGATCCCTATGCAATGATCTTTCAGGCGTACAGACATTCGACCTCGCGAACAAGATTCTCGTTGTAGTAGAATAAAACACTCGCTTTCATCAAACATCTCCTTCGTTCATGGATGCGAGGACAGTTTGGGTTTGCGGTTCTTCTGAAAAAAGCACTTGTGGTGGACTCACCGCGCGCTCGTTTCATCCAGTGTCGATACCCGTTCCAGCACGTTATTTTTCAAGCAAATCATACACTACAGGTTGAGTTTGAAAATGGCCGCTTCCTTTATCCCTCAGATTTTTGATGAGGCGGTAGTGATGTAAATGAGATTTTTCCAATTGCAACTGAGCTACTCTGGAATTTGATAATCGATGCGCTGCACGTACTACACTTCTCTCGCAGTTTACGTGCTGGCGCTATTTTTGGGAAAACTTGGAGGACTTGCTCCATCGAGACATTATAAATCATACAGGTGCAGCAACATGAGAAAAAGGTGGATTACGAAGTTGTGAAAACCTCCACACTGATCATCATACAGAGCAGTGTCCATTCTGTCACAGCAGCTTTGAGTGCAAGCACTTAAAAATAGAATCATACACGTATTAGTAACTGTGACTGACAAAATAGACAGGCACGAGCTATACAACTACTAGGGCTTAAATAAAATATCCGACGTAGTTCCACCTAAATCGATACGGAACTTTCCATCTTTACGGGATTGCATGCGTTCCACTTCACGTTCTCTTCTCCCTTATTCCGCTCCTGAATGCGGTGAACTAAGGCCAGCAGCTCGTTTTTCGTGTTCAACACAATTTTTTTCTTCTGCGCTAATTTCTCTTTTTCCTGCTCCTCTTCTTTATCCAGCGCATAGATCTGCTCCAGCCAATGCTCGTCCAGCAGCAAGGGCTGCTGCGCTCCGGTGGCGACAAGCAGCATCAAGCCCAGCAAGTAGGAGTCGAGATCGGCCGCACAGCAGACTTGTAAATCGTCGGAGTGTAGTCGACTGTCCTTGTAAATCTTTCCGCTCCACACGTTGCAGTCAGAGAAGTACTCCGACAAAGAGCCAAGCAAAAGGTGGCCGCCAGTCACCATGCAGATCTCCTCCGCGACGAAGTCCACCAACGTGTCCCAGAACCTCTGCATCGTTTTAGCACTCACGTCGTTTTGGTCCGAGCTTCGCGCATTGATAGTACGCGGCTCACCATTGCTGGAGGTCGTGCCCCCAAAGTCGAACTTCGGCAACCCGAAGTGGTTCCGCTTGAAGGCTTGCTGATCGGTTTCTCGTGGCAGACGGAGCTGCTCCCGGAAGTCGTTGTAGAAATCTTGCACGTGCGTGTCTTCATACAGCTCATCCACTTCATCGTATTCAGTTTTCAGCAAGTCGCTCACGTGTTTCCGGACAATCTGCTTGAGTTCGAAGTTGTCTTGCGCGAGCCGGATGTTCGGCTCACCCGTGGTTTCGAAGTGCAGGTTTTTCTCCTTAATCTTTTCCTCCAGTGTCATGTATTTCCACTCGACCAAACAGTTGGTGAAAAACTTCTGCCATCCCGTTTTGGAAAACGGAAACACCCGGAAGGCCAGCATGTTTTCCGGAAGTAGAATCATCACGCTGGACCAGTTGATCGCCACCGTCCGGAATGTGTGGGCCTTCAGGATCTTCCGCAGAAAGTGGCCTTTCGGCAACTTCCTGGCGGCGACGGCCAGGCCGTTGGATATGACCCAATGCAGTTCGAAGAGGTGGGACCGTAGAGTGCAGTAGGTGAACATGGCGGACCGGAACGCAAATTTCGCGCGCTCCCAGTCCAGCAGATTGTAGAGGCTATGTTTGCTGCGCTCCTGCTCAACATTGTTTCGCTGCTGGTGCTCCTGAGCAGTTCTTGCAGCGGGGGCCTTAGGTAGATCTGTTATTCCTTCAGCCGTGAACAATGCGGAGAAATTCACTTCCTTTGATGGTGCTTCGGCTTGCTGATTTAGAGTTCTCGGCGGATACAAGTAGCAGGCTCCACGGTTCGGCACCGGCTGATTCCTCACACCCGCACGGGAAGTTTTAGTTTCATTACCGTCCTCAGAGCCGCCTCCCACAAACCAGTTCTGTTCTTTGACGAAGCAGCCGGGCACCGCGATGCCCTTGCCGCCAAATTTCTTCGACTCGACGGTCGGAAAGAAAAACCGCTTCCATTCGCAGTAGTAAATCGCGACGACCTTCCGGTTCTTGTCAAAATACGCAACCGCGCCGCAGCGTTCCAATCCCTCCCGCGTTTCGCACTCCGCCATGGCGGAAAAGTCGATCAGAAATTCCAGCTGCTGCAGCATTTGGTTCACGAAATGTTCGCAGAGTTCATCTTGGGCATCATTTTCAAAGTGGTTTCTTGCGAACTTCTCCAGATTTTGCACATCCTTGCTGTCTTCCTGCATAGGTAGTTCTTGATTCTTGTGCTTCTTACCAGTACGACTCGTGGGAGATGATGTTGGTGTCGTACTAGAAGCCGGCGAAACCGTTCTTCCCTGCTTCTCGAAGCGGCGCACGTAGTACATCCCCAAGCCCTTGAAGGCCAGGTCGCTCAGGGCTTGGTCCGACACCAGATCGCCCCAAACAGAGATCTCCTCGGGCTGAATGTCGTTCCCCGCGTATCTCTGGCGGATCAGCTGGGACTCGAAATGGTTCTGAAAATAGAATCGCTTGGCCATGTCGAGTTCGTCCAGAGGTTCTTTTTTCTCGTAGCGACAAACGTAGTCGATCGACGCGAGGTTGTGCCAAATCAAATATGCAATGCAAAAGCATCGTAGTCGTACTAGTATAAATTGCATGACAACTTTTTTCAAGAGAAAAAATGCAGTTTGTAATGCTGGTTTACCTTACTTGCTGGATCTGTCATGCAAGACGGCGATTTGCAAGAGTACGATACTTTTGCACAGGATATCAAACCCTTCAACACAATCTTCACCGGGGACTCGTCCTCATCGTACCGCAGAAATTGCAGCGCCCCATCGAGAATCTGGTACTTTTCGTTGTACCAGGAAGTGGAATTATTTTTGTTCTGCTCGTTGTGATTTTGCTCGTTTTTTTCACCATAGTTCGTCGTGTCTTCTTGTTTCTGCCCTTGATGATGTCCTGAAAGAAATGAGCCCAAAAACCCCTTTTCGCGGATTTTTTCCAATAAGTGTTTTTGTCCCTGCTTGTGTACATCAGATTGCTGCGTTTTCTCGTCTGCCACATGGCCGCTGTAGCCTTCGAACCCGCGGAGGACTTTTTTCACCTCCCGGGAATCGGTCTTCTGGGCCGTTTTCACGGTTTGCTGCGCCACGGAGCAGATCATCTGTGTGAAGGCCGGAACCAGGGGCAGCCGCTCATTTTCCTTGATGTCTTCCAGCATCAGGCGAAACTGGGGCAGGAAGTTCGCGGAGAGGACCGTGGTGGATGAAGTAGACAGAGAAGTTTGCGCACCTCCATTCGCTCCTGGTCGTGCAGAAGTACTAGCATCTCCTGCCGGGGGCGCGACAGCCAGCCAAGCGGTTTCGTGAAATACGTTGGAATGCTTCTCATCCGTCACGATCCACTCGTACGACAAATTGTCGTTGAAAGTCATCTTGTGCACGCGTTTCTCGTAGCTGCTGAAACGCGATTTCACCGCGTTTGCCGGATTCAGGTGCGGGATCATGTTGGTTGTGATGTCGGCTCCAGCACCTGAGGCAGTTGTACTAGACCGGTCAATGGTGAGAAACGGGATGTGGTCGTATTGCAGGTGGTGATCAATGTTGTTTCCGGCCCGGGCGCCCGGTTCGAACTTCAAGTTTTGTTCCTTGTTTTGCTTTGTCTCCGCGTCGACCTTGAAAACGGACTTGACTCCTTGCACGACGACTTGCGAAACGTCCAAAGCTGTCAAAACCGCCTCCACGGCACGGGAATTTTGCCCATGATGAAATTGTATGACGGCAGTAACGTGCCCAACCCCTAACTTACCCATGGGGGATAAAAAAAAAAATTTCGGTTTATCTTATATAGATAATATAGATAGTTATATAAGATACCTATTTGAAATAGATATATAAGATCAGTAGCTAGAAAAGGCGTTTTTGAAGGCTTCCACGACGCTACTCCGCCGACATCCAGCTCCACGGATTCGCCTCGGAACGGCACCCAAACCCTAAACCCTGTGAGCCGTCTTCGTCGCAGCATACCGTGCGGATTGCAGAACGTCATCTTCAGCAGAAGATCGATATTCTATGAAAATGATATTTGTGCACTGATGGTGGAAAAGTCAGCATCCGCTCGAGATTGCAATGGACAGATCTTGAAATGCAAGCCAAAGAATTTGAAAAGTACAAGAATACCATGCTGATTCACAACACTCCAATCTGTACAATAGCAAGATCACCAATGATAATTATCGATGTTTTCAATCCTCCAAAAATGCAAAATGGTCACCTTTCCACGATGTTTCTATAAATTTTCAAATTAGAGTTCTGGCACGATAAAGCAGGTCACGCGTCACAGCATATGTTCCATCAGCCCGAAGTGAGATCTTTGATACCCAGATCATACCGTCGTCGTTTCGTCGTTTTTTTTGGTTTTCATTTTTCCTTTTCCGCATAGCACAATGAATTCCACTTTCCAAAAACACAGCGAATACTCGTAGGCGAATAGCTGTCTTCAACTTGAATCCGCGTGCTCATCACCGGTTTCCCAACAAAATGCTGGCTTTGATCATCTCCTGCTGCAAGATCTGGCTCACCTTTGTGGTGATCTTCGTTGCCGGAGGCAATGGCGGCAAAGGAAAAGGCGACAATCTGACCGGTGGCCTGGCCATCTGGCTGCAGAATTTGTCGCCTGCGGAGGTGGCCATTGTGATCCAGATGGCCCAAGAGGAACAAAACCGTCAGAATGCGCGGGCTGCGGGAGTACAGATATGTTATTTCAAGTTTTCAATTCGTGTTGTGTATGTAGTAGCTCTTATTTTCGTGAAGATGATGTTGTTTTGGATCTGTGCAACATGCATAAATGCGTATACAATTCAAACTACAAATAACAGGCCCGCCACACCAGCAACGTTGCGAATGATCCGCTGCCGCACGGTGTGAGCACGTGGCAGGCCTTGCCGATCGACTACATGGTGCAGGTGGTTTCGGCGTGGACCGGGGTCAACGAGCGCGAGGTCACCCTGATGCTGCAACATGGGGCGCAATTCGTCCACCTGCTGTCCCTCGTGAACATCAACGGCAGCTGGCCCGTACAGTTCGTTTTATGAAATCAATCTCGATGTTGTGGTGCAAAAATAAGTTGATCATACGCATGCTTCATCATCGTGTTTCGTGTCATAATATTCGGTTATCAACATCATGCTCTCATGTAAAAATCATCTCATTACTCCACAACAAAAGGTCCCGAAAAATGGGCGGCATCGGTCTGCTAGAGTGTGCGCCGAATATCTCGTCCGGGAAGTCCCCCGCTCCCAGGCTCTCATGGCTTGGCACCGCATGCCGTCGTACACGGAGCTGGCCCAGATGCTGTCTCGCGGTGAGGTGTCGATGAGTGGAGCGGTCGCTCCGAAGGCCAAGGCGCTGGCGTTGACCAACCACACCCACGGTGGAGGAATGAGCCATGGACAAGCACACATGATGGAGCCGCCGACTGCCGTTTCGGTAAATCATGGTCATGTTGGAGACATCCGAATCGAGTGTACCAACATCTTCCAGAGCTGCTCTGTATTAATGTTATTCACCATCTTGTTTGGTTTCGGTAGTAGTAGCTTGTTATTCCGTCCACCGTCGGTACTCGCGTTTGTATAATCTTGAAAAACTATTATATCAGGCCGGCGCCACGATGGCCACCACCGCTACTGGCTCTGCCCATGCGCACCAGTCGACGGGATTGCCGAGCTCCAACGCCCACGTGACCGACCCCCCGAACCAGGGTCCTGCCCTGACTTGGGAACAAATGCATGCTGCGAACACCGCGCCCCGCGGTAGTAACCAGCCCGCTCCGTTCCCCAACTTGGGACCGAACCCGTACCACGAATCGACCACTTCTACTTCGAGTACCACTTCTTCGTCCGCTCCTCCGATCCCGCTGATGAACTCGTGCGACACGGACCTGGCCAACGGCTTGGTCGCCTACAACACGGGTATTTGCCCCGTGAACAACGATGACGCCGTGGAGGACTCCTCCGCTGCGGACGACGACCCGGACGACGAGGTTTTCAACCTGAACACCCAGCCGACGCCGAAACCGAAAGCGAAATCGAAAGGTTCCGCTAAGTCCAAAGCCAAGGGTAAGGCCAAAGGGTCCGCCAAGCCGCCGGCTACGCAGGTGTCGACCGTGGAGGACGAGGAGGACGACCTCTTTGCCGACAGCATGGATGTCGAGTTTGAAGCCTTCGAAAAGGCGGCTTTATGCAATGAAAAAACAATTCTGCACATGCTGTTTTGGATGAAGACACACTTGTATTCGTTTTATATTCGTGCTATGCGATCACATGCCACCAGCATCTGCAGCAGATAGTTTTTTCATTCATAACTAGCGAAAGCGAAAGCTGGTGCCAAGTCCAAAGCCAAGGGGTCCGCCGCGAAGGCCAAGGCGAAGGCGGGCTGCAAGGACGACGAGGCCGCGGCGGGGCCGAAGACCAAGAAGACGAAGAAGTAGTCGGTCGATCTGTGGTGGTTATTCCGGATGATTTCTCAGTGTTTGATTTATGATCTCGAGATTTGAAAACTATTTGTACTGCGTTTTATTCGTACTGGAACTACCATCGATTATTATTGAAAGTTTTTCAAGTCAACACTGAGTCAAGAAATCATTCGGAAATTTTTATGTCTAGAAAGTCGAGATCTACCTACAGCACGCACGTTTATTTATTTACTGTTGTAAACTATAAAGCTTTGGTCGTATAATCTTGTGTTTTGTTGTTTTCAACAGGTTATTTTGTCTTCAGCTAGCTGAGCTTCTTTATTGTTTTGAAATACCTCTATTTTTTTTCCACCCACTGCGAAAACTTATCGACTAATTTTGGAAATGACTTGGACTTCTTCATGCGCGACACACGAAAAGTCATTTCATCTGCTATTGTGATAGCAGATTTTGAATCACGGCGTCATCGCAGAAAAGTTTATCCTTCGTAAAGGATGAAGCGGTTCTGCAAAAACAATAAACTGCGAAACTCAACTTTTTTCCGTGCGTGCTGAATGTGAGAGAAAATTGAAAAAAAAATAAAAATACGATGAATGCGTTGATGAGAAGTCCTGTTTCTGGTATTGCAACCGGTGTTCTTCGTCTTTCGTCGTAGTCTTCGTCGTCTTTGTCACCATGCCGTCGTCGGTTCGATGTTTTGATGATGAAACAAGCACGTCGTGAATAGTAGCCAAGCTTTGTATCGAAGTCAAGATGCTTCCGTTTCCGGTTTTCCAAGGCCCACAGGATGGCGCCAATCTTGCTGTTGATAATCCGCCTTTCCGGCAACCAGACGTTCAGAAGTTGCACCAATCGCGAGCGGTGCACTGGAGCGATGTACACATTGATCGCGTAACACGGGAAGCGGAGTTTCAAATTCGTAGTCTTTTTCGAGATCCGAAACATCCGGAGCGAACCTACAACACCATACCAGAGTACTTCGAGCAGCACTTTCCGAATGATGGTCCGAGGGGTGGCATCAAACTTCGGGGCGGCCCGGAGAACTTGGTACTCGTTTTTTGCATGATGCTTTCAATGCGAGTCGTGAGCATTCTTATTGTCATGCATCGATGATCATGCGTCAAGATGTATTTCAATCTCGAAATCAAAAACTACTCAGTTGTGGTGCTTGTTGCACAAGCGGCTGACCGAGTACCAAGGAGCCGATTTAGCGTGGAAAAGCTTCGTTTTGCCGGCGGGGTTCTCGCAGTACCTCGTTAATTTGCAGGTGGATAACTTCTTCCAGTGCCTTGCTGGGTTCAAACTGTGGTGTAAGGAGTACTTGCAGGAGAAGCGCGCCGAGTCTAAGGAGTTCGACAGGGTTCGCGACCAGGTAGATTATGATGGTGAAAATATGCATTTCGAAGTACCAGTATTTTTGTAATCGCATGATGCACTAATTATTTTGAAGCATGCATTTACTGCAACCTGCATGACCACATGGTAGTTCATATCTACGATCTTGATTTGATACAAATGCATTACAGGAAGGGTACCTTCGATCGCTATCAGCCGCGCAGATAACCATGAGGTGCCAGGAACAACCGAAGAGCAATCGCAAAAAACTAATGCAGCAGATGTTCAAACCAAAGGAAGTGAACCCATCGCACCAGTACACCATCCTGCATGACTACGCCTCGCAGCGGTGCTTGCATGCATACGGAGCAGTGGTACTTTTGCAAATTATCACAATTATCATTTTTGTCATGCATATTGTGCTGTAGTACATGACCACAACTACTACTTCGATATTACTTGCACTACACACAGGTCGGATGGTTGGCGCCGTACTGCGAAGAGTTTGCGCATGGATACGAGGATCGTCGGTACACGGTCTACCCCAGTCCGATGAAAACGGCGGTTTTCCCAAACAAGCAGGATCTTCAAACCACAAAGAACGATAAACTCGATACTGGACTTTCCGGATTGGCGTTTTTGATGAGTGTGGTGGAGGTTTTCGGGGAAGAGGCGCTACTGCACATCCTGGTCGATCCGTCCGTGACTTCGGAAAATATTGATATGGAACCATGGCACGCCGACGACGATGACCATTCAGTGTGGAAAACAATCCTGAACATCATGTCCGACCAGGGAAGCGCGGAGCTGCGGATGTGGCAGATCCTGCAGTTGTACGTCGATGGCACTGCCCGCCTGCCAATACAGCACAGGCTGAACAACAACACAATGAACCTCCTCACTGCAATAAAGAACTTCTGCGACGCATGCAGGAGCTACCTGCATGGACCGAAAGGGTCTGGCGGGAACAAGGGGCAGATGATCAAGATGTGGGAAAAATTGGAACAGGAATATGTGGACGATCCGGAGCGGTGCTCTGCGAGGAAGTTCGCGATGGAGTTCATGCTGGAGTTGGATGCTGATGATTTGGGAGAGGCGATTGCGAATAGAAGTACTTATTTATTAATGTTGTTGTACTTCATGGGGGGAATCTCGTCGCTTTGTGCTCGAAAAGGGATTTGTCATGCGGAATACGAACGTTTTTTATGTATGAAAAGCGCAGTTTCTCATGCTGGATCCTAGCAAAAAAAGAGCATCCGATATCCCTGTCCGAGATCCCCCCCCAAAAGTCAGATTTTGGCTTCAGCTGAATTGATCATACCATTGGTCGAATCGAAAAAGTGATGCCTTGCAGAAATGCCTCGAAAAAATTGAAAATTCAATTTTTTTTTTGCTTATCAAAAACACGCATTCACCAACACCAATAAAAACATACTCTCCAGCGGCGCAACTGATCAACGGCGTGGCCACGCGATGGCAGCGGTCTCCTGCTGGTGCGAAGTTGTGTTTGAACAACGGGTCGGAGATTGATTTTATTCTGCAGCAGTTGGTGGAAGACGAGAAGCTGCAGGACACCACTGCCGAGCGAAGGGCCGCCCGGGAGCGGTTTGAAAATCTTACAGCTGCGGATAACAACTACGACGGCACTTTTTGTAGTGATTTTGATGCAGCGAAGGCTGCTCTGGGGAACTCGTGGCTGGGTTACGCATCGCAGGTGCAGAAAATGAAGGCGTTGTGCAAAGCCGACGAATTAGAGGCGCTGATTGACGTCACCCAGAGCCACGTCGACGTGCACTTTCTGTTCGAGAAGATGTTCGGCGCGGATCCGAATACGTGGTTCAAAAGTGTGCAGATTCGATGCACTGCTCGGCGCTACCTCGACGCCGACATCACAGCAGTTTCAAAATTATCTTTCACCGATGTGCAGACGAAGTTTCGCAGCAAAAGAAACATCTTCTGGCGGGACATCATGGTGGACGCGTTGCACACCTTGCACAAAAGCGAGCACCACCGGGCCATGTACTGGAAGCTTCTGGCGAATGTGGCGCAGTCGCACTTCTTCGACAATTACGACCCACAGTACGGTCTTTTCGAAAGTTTGGTGGATAAACGTTTGGATCCGGAGCCGACTGGGAAACAGTTGCAGCAGATGGAGAAATCAATTCCGTACCCAATGCCGTGCTTCGGCAAGAGGAGCATCCGCTGCGTGGTCGACGAGAAGATGAACATCTTGCAAAAAAAAATCGATGATAATGCGGTCTCGTTTTTCCACAGCGAGAAATTGATCGAGTGCATGTGGAAGGACAAGCTGCAGCAAAAGTTCCGTGCCAGAGTCAACGCATCCCAGTACACCAGGCAGCTGTCCCGCTGGGATTTGTGTGAAAATAATCCGTCGATCGATGTGATACCGGCGTGTGAAGAACAAGCTTCTGTTCCAAGTGTTGGCATTGGTGCTATCGAGGAGCAGGTGGATGCAGTGCTGGAAAGTAAAAAAACAGTTACTCGCAAAACCATGAGCGAGGCGATGGCCACCCTCGAAGCCCGGGTGAATGACGTCGATCCAGACTCCACCGAGACGTTCAAAACGGGCGAGTTTAAAAGGTTGTTGGAGTCGTTGGAGGCGTTTGTGAAGGACAAAAAAAATCTACCGGAACTAGCCGGTAAACTTTTTGATCATCTGCTGGACCCGAAGGTGAAAACATACTCGGCGGAGAATTTGGGTATGCGGGGAATAGCCGCGCACTGCATCCTGGACCACGACATCGAAACCGCCGCGGAGTACCAGTTCTACAAGCAGTGCTCCACCTTGTTGGCGGAGCGGAAAGTCATCGCGTCGCAAATCGCATCCCGCGGTTTTGTGGTGTGCCGCACCCCCAGCAACCTGGACCAGCTCATCGCGGTTTTTTACTACAACGCCGGCCACATCGTGTACAAATTGTTGTATCAAAAGCGGCCGAACATCTACGTCATGGCGTCGTGTCTCGAGGAGCTGAATTATTATGCGGATTTCCTCGCCTGCGTCGAGTATTTTGAGGGCTCGATTCACCCGACGGAGGGCGCAGCACTGGAATACGAGATCGAGTTGAAAAATAGTTGTTGGTTGTCCACGGTTGCGGGTCAGTTTCAGGTTTACCAAACCCTCGGCGTGGAGCAGCAGTTTGCCGCCCTGAAGGGCCTGGTGAAAACCTTTCCGCAGCTGACGCTGCATCTGTTCAAGAAGTTCTCGATCCGAGTGCGTTCCTGCGTCTTCGCCACGTACATGGACGGGAACTTCACGGAGGCGCACATGCAGAAGCTGCTGACCATCTTCTCCGATAAGCGTAAAGCCAACTCCCTTACTTCGTTTGAAATCGAACAGGAGGCTGCGAAGAAGAAAAACGAGCAGCGGGCTGCTGCCGCTGACGGTCCCCAAAATCACGCTCGACATACGATCGCCGATGGTCTTGCTGGTTCTAAGAGCGCTGCAGTCGGCGTCAGCCGCGAGCGGGCGAAGATTCACATTGCGGTGCACCAGAATAATCTGCTGTCGGGTTTGCGATTGCTCGCGACGGGCAGACCCCACCGAAAATGCCAGGGTTTGCAGGCGGACCAGATCCGCCTCTACTGGCACCCGAAGGATTACCGTCCTACGAAGGTGCCGTACTCTCCGGAATGCGATACATTGGGTGCCGGAGCGTATCACACAAAAAAACTCGCGTGTGAAAACCTTCAAAAGCCGCGTTTTTGCATGACAAAATTACCACTTTCGCATAATGTTTTTTTGATGTTGCACACACACGAGTTTTTTCATCGTGATACGCTTTTGGCAAATTTCAAATCCATCCTGCTACCGCGCGTCTTACTCGAATACGGCCTAAGTGTCGGCGACGTGAACGTCACATAGGATGGTAAAAATGTGTTTTGTGCTACTAAAAGCAATGCTTTTTGTAGTTTCTCGTCGATGTTCTTGTTGAAAATCATAATGAAGACTCGCATGACTATCATGCAAAGCAGCTGCATTGAAAAGCACACTTCTAGTAGCACAAAACACATTTTTACTTTTCATACCCTGATGACGGAAAAGAATGTCAACTGCGTCGACGACGAACTCGGCCTGATTCCGGACGACGACGACCCGACTGTTAAGAATGCAAAAGTATCGAACGCTGCGGAAGCGAAAACGACTGTGCAAAAGCGAGCTACGCTTGCATCTATCGAAGAAATTACTACCACCAAACCAGCGAAAGCATCAAAAAAATCGACTGCAAACAACTCTTCTTCTTCTACCGCCGAGACAGCTGCTGGCGGCACGAAAACTTTCGCAAAAAGAGGAAGTAGAAAATCAAAAAACACCGATGAAAAAGATGAGAAAGAGAATTAGTTTCTAGTATGTGTTGCGACGAATCGCAACCTGATTCGCAGTTTTTTTTTATATGGCAAACTCAAAACCACAACCGATACCTACGATTCTGTTTCGTTGTACCGTGCTACTACAACTCAAGATGTCCGCGAAAAACAAAACTCAGCGCCACCACAGATGAATGTTTTTTCCATTCTTGTGCCAACGACGAGTTTCTGCAAGCTGTTATGCTTTTTTGGATGCAAAATAGTGCGAATCACGGCGTTGTTGCAAAGTTAAAAAATATATGGAAGTTATCCGGTGGCGCGGTTAGAGTTTTCGTATGTGCAAGGTGCTACAGATGATGTTCGTTTCATGCTGCATGCGCAGCAGCACTGTCGGTTCTTATCGTCATCGAAAAGTAAAAACATAATCGGTTACATGAGAGCACAGCTGCTATCGTCGTCTGAGTTGTGCTCGGCACCCGAGGAGATGGTCGGAAGATTTTTAAACTCGCGCTTCTGCTTCTTCGAGGGGAGAGTCGTTTCCAGGAGAGTTGCTATCTGCGGCACCAGTTCGGTCGTATCAAAAAAGCACTGCTCTATCCAAGAAAAGCGCTCGCTTTTGACTCCATCGACAGAAGGATAAGCTGCTAGGATACTAATCCCCGGGTGCCTGTGTGTCGTCGTAGTAGTTGTGTCTTTCGTAATTTATTTCCCCTGCTTTTCGTAGTTAGAACTCGCACCAGTTTCCAGATAAGCTTGCGCGAATCATGATCGCAACATACTAAGATGACTGTTGTACAGCATTAGAAATTGAAAAAATGTGAAGTACTCCGCGCTCCGATGGAGGTAGCCATGCGCATCCAGGTCGGAGAACGAAATCAGCAACGACCCAGCATGCTCGAACCTTCGCGGATTAGGACGGCCATACGGTTCGACATGCAGCAAGAGATAGTCTGCTGCTTCGAGGCAATAGTTGATCCCGTTCTTCCTGATAGTGTGATGGTGAACATATCTGTCGATGAAGAACAGCGTGCAGATCAGCATGAATTCGCAAATGAAAAAAACCGCTGTACCTTCGTAGACTGACCCGCACGCCGAGCGGTTGCCCTTTCTCCATCCTCCATACCGCAACTTTCTCCTGTACCCGCACCTGCCTCTCCGGACTTTTTTCAAGAAACAGGTAGCCGTCGGTGGTGTCGCCGTCGTTCGGGTTCAGGCGGTACCGAACGCCGGTGCTCTTCAGCAGCTCGGTGAAGGCAAGTCGCGCCGCGTTCTCGCGGAGGGTGCCGTTGCTGAACAAGTTTGCGAGGCTGCTATCGAGGACGAGGTTCGTGCCAGGAGCTGCCCACAGCTCCGCCAACCGGGCCGCAAGCTTCCGATGCGGGACGTTGTGCCGCTTTGCCGCCGGGTTGAATTTCTTATAATTTGCATGCTTATGAACCAGGTGAACGAAGCAATTCTGCCGCTTGTCTAGCGGCACCCCGATAAGTACGACGTCATGCAGCTCCGCTTTGGTGTGGTTCAGAATGAACTTCATCTTTCTATTGAAAGCCTGTGTCCTTTTTTTGCAAGTCTTCAGCTGTACAGGCATACTAGGTCCAACAATTTCATCTCCAGCTGGGTCTGTGGAAAGAGGCTTTGCTCGTAGTTGAGTGTAAATGTCTGCTTTTTTTTCATGCGCAGACTCGAGCTTAAATTCGTGCGCAATGGATGATCGAAATAAAGCACATCCGGCTTCTTCGGTTTTACGTGGCTGTTCCCCCATCGTATCGAAACAAAGCAACAAGCAGCTACCTCGCTCGTACAAAAAATCATAGAAATTCGTTAGGAAAATGACTGTAATTCTCAATGGAAATCATCACAGATAAGGGGTCCGCTCAATACAATCGCAAACGCCTTCAAAATCACCACCAAAAACAACACAATCCTACGCAGATCCCCAATGCAAACACCAAAATATCTTCTAGAGCCTTGCTCTTTTGCCTAATACAATTGCACGAGTTTCCATCTTGATTTTCTGATCTTTTCAGGCTCAGGCAGCAGTCGCAGGCAGTACAAGCTTATTGATAGAGGGAGTGATTGGTAATAGTTGATGAATTCGTAGCTCAGAACCATGGCCTTCAGCATGTCCGCGCAGCGTTCCGAGGCGAATCCGTGGAGCTGGATGTCGGCGGAGTAGCGTCGTGGAAGCCTTCAAAAACGCCTTATATACATAAGCTATTAAGTTAACTAAAAACAAAGCATTTTCACTAGCTATTTAATATATAACTACCTTATTTACACCGAAAAAAAAAAACTGTATCCCTTTGGGTAACTAGCCTGTTGGGCACGTTACTGCCGTCATAAATTGATCCGCATTTTTATTGTGCGCCGGGGGGTGGGTGTTCGTGTCTTGAGCCGCCTTTGTAGCCGGGATCGGTCTAGTCGAATCCTTCTTCGACTTGTAGATTGTCCGGGTAGAAGACGTAGAGCCAGCCGCGTGTGGTCCACCAATTGTACGCTCGAACTCGTCATAGTCTTCCCTTTCGATGCGCAACAGCTCCTCTTCCAGGATGTCAAACTCGTCTTCGAGGGGTTCCTGTAATTCGATTCGCGAACTCCGGGGAGAATGGTTTTTGCGCAAATACGCCTCCAGGAGCGCCGACTCGCCGGTCTCGTCACCAGCAAGAGCGGCCGCGGGTGGAGGCACAGACAGGCTGAGGTGGGCCATTTTGGCTTTACTGCCTTGAGTGTTTTTACGCACAAAGTTAGAAGTGGTTTGTAGAAAAATACTGATTACTTGTTGAGATGGGGGATTATGAAGCGGGAACACGGTATAACCTCCAGGTAGCTAGGCGAAAACTTATTTAAGAAGTTGAAATTGTACTTGTTAGGTGGGTAAAATTTGAATTTACTGAATTTGCCGAGGATTTTGCGTATACTTTTGACGGTACATACGGTGTGCTAGGATTAAGAGCAATACAATGCTGCTGACAAACAAGTTGGAGAGGAGAGTTATCGACATCTCACCATGCACATGTCGATTTCACCAGCAGCAGGACCGTTACCGATGTTGCGGTGCGGAGTCACGCAACCCGTAGAAGGCTTAGGCGACCGAAAGAAGGTAAAACAATATTTTTTGTGTGCTTCGTTTTTACAAGCCACAGAAACATCAATCTGGGCAACACCAGTTGCTACTAGTGTATCTTTGAATTTACTATACTAGATCATGATCAGTTGAGGCTTTGGCGTGACCGACGGTAGAGCCAGCAGGAGTCTTTCATTTTCTGCAACAGCTGTGAACTTCATTCTCATGATGCACTACAGCAGTTGCAGTGCCCGATCCGGAACTACGAGGAACCCATTTGGGTATTTTTTGCACGGCCACCATAAGGAAGAAGAAGATCGACTTCGGGTAGATTTTTTCTTCTGCCTGAGCTCATGATCGTTGTGAATTGGGAACAACTTTCTTGCGATAAAGCAGGAGCCTCGAACTTCAAAAACACTTTTTGTTGAGAAAACTGAATCTCCTGATGCAGATGCTGTGACTTCAGCTTTATATATGTTTTTAAACCGCCGTCGGAGTAGTCTGTGAATGTGAAAAAATCGTGTCAATTTTAGAGGTTTCTTGAACTTGACCCGCGGAGATTGCGTTTTTGTCACACTTGCACGCGAAAGCACAGACGGGTTGGAGGAACTAAGAAACGCCCCGTGCGTCCTTTGCGCATCTTCTTCAAAAGTCCACCAGGGTATTGAAGGCATCCGCGACCGCCATCATTGCTGTTTAGTTTTTTGTGGTTTGTGAAAGTTTCTCATCATGCGCGCTGCAGTGATAGAAGTGGAAAACATCATAAACAAGTACAAGATTTGATACAGATTACTGAATCAATCGATCGCATCGTATCATACCGACGACGTTCACGTAGAACATGCGGTGATTGATCGACGACGTGGCTTGTTGCGTGCTGTTGTAGTACAGAATGGGTGTTTGCGTCGCCGTGCTCTGGCCCAACGCCTTTGGCTTGGCGGCAGCGTCGGCGAACTGGCGTTGGGCTGATACTGATAGTTCGAAGTTTTCATAATAATTAGAGGTGTATCTATGTATCAGCAATTGACGGTATACATGAAGGAACTCTACTACACATTGGGTATGCGTGCTCTCTACATCTTGATCTTCAAACATCAGTGTCGTGCCCATCGTGCAAGAAAAGAATCAGCAAAAGAACCCTACAAACCTGTCCTCTGGCTGAAGTTCGTTACTGACTGCTTGGCGCGGAGGCCACGTCCGATTGCTCGGGACAACATCTTTTTTTCGGCAGCTTTTCGGATGTCCGGCTTGTTTCTACCGATGAAGCTACAAACAAGGAGTGGTCGCGTCCCTTGTTTCACTGTGAGCCAAAAGTAGAAGGGGAAGCGGAAGCGCAACAAATGAAAAAAAACACCTGGGCCACGGCTGACTGAGTCACGGAATTGGGTTGTGCTCTCCCAGCTCATGAGCCATACTTTTTCTCCTCTCTCAACAACTCCTCTGACAACATGCGCTCAGACGTCATTTCCGAACGTTTTTGGGCAAAAAAAAAGCCGCTTGAACCACTACCAACCATATTTCGCGTTTCATCCTCCCGATGAGTCGCTGGTTGTGCAAAAATCATCGATCTAAACAAAGCAAGGAAGATTCGCCACGCTTCTGTTCATTTGTAAAAAAATCAAAACGTCGTCTACTTCGATAGATTCGTTCTTCGAAGTCGTTACTTTGTTGCTGTCCTGTGCGATTCTAGTACCAGACAACTAAAGCCAAACTGCGTATGTGTGTAAAACTGCTTGGCAGAGGGAAAAAAGGGGGCGTGGTAAAAAAAAGTTCTTGGTTTGTAACGAAGCCACATGCTGGCACAGTGCATTGTCAAGATGTACAGGTTGCTGTGGTCAGTGGCCAGCCTATCTTCATTTTGAAAACTGTACGCTAGAAGAAGCATCATCATACATGAACCACAAGAAACAGCTTCATTATATCCTGGGACAACCAGCCTCCTGCCCCTACGGAAGACTCGCATTTCATCTGCATAAAAAAGTATCGCAGTGACCGCAGGGTCGTCACTTTCAATTTCCATTCTAGTAACTTTGCGTAAGAAGTTGCTAAAAGTATCTTAACAAGTCTTAAAGGGGTTTTTGCTTTGCTAAAAGTTAATCGTTGAACTGAAACAAGGGACTGACGAAATATCTGCACTTTTTTTCTGGGTGACATGACCGAACTGCTAAAAATCCGGAGGTAAGAAATTAAAAAAAAAGATGGTATCGAAAATCAGATCGAAGCAGTGAAAAAAAATCGGATTCCTCCTCGCGCACTACTTTTTCCCTTTCGCATCCCCGGGTGGGCCAGCCGCACTGACTTGCCTCACCATTCCCTTTGTGTGGTCTCCACCTGCCGGTTTGTTCATCATGCCTTTCATTTCGATCGGCTTTCCACCACCTTTCATCTCAACCGGCTTTTCGCCACCTTTCATGTCAACCAGCTTTCCACCGCCACCTTTCAACATGTTCCCAGGAGCACCGCCCGACTTCATCATTCCCTTCGCCCCGTCTGGCATCTTCCCTGCACCGCCGGGCGGTACATGTCCTTGCGCCGCCTGTTGACCACCCCCCTTTGCCTGTACGGCTCCTACTTTTCCTGCTTGCGCTGGAGAAATTTGTTGTCCGCCCGCTTTTGCGGGTTGTGGCGCGCCTCCAGGCGGGTGTTTTCCCGGCGGACCTTTCGCTGGAGGTGGGGAACTGCCCCCGGGCTTAGCCGGCGCTCCCCCTGCTCCGGGGGCTGGCGCCGCACCTGCTGGCTTCTTCGCTCCCACAGGCTGGTGCTGATGCTGCGGTGCTACTTGTCCCGGCTTCGGCGGTGGACCCGCGGTACCAGTCGGCTTCGGCGGCATACCAGCTGGCCCGCCTTTATGCGGCGCGACCACACTACCGGACGCTGCTGGTGGCGGCTGTTTCAGCATCATCTGCGCAGATGAGTTCATGCTGGCGTTTGGATTGTGGGCGGCAGCTGGTGGTCCTCCCGCGCCTGGTAGAGGTCCTCCCTTCATCGCTTTACTTCCAGCAAGATGACCTCCTGGTGCTCCTTGTTGATGTTGACTAGCAGTCGGTCCCGCAGCTGCTCCTCCTGGCCCTGCTTTTCCTGCTGTGTTCGCCTGCTGCGGAGGACCGCCTTTCACCATCTTTCCCTTACTTATGCTCCCAGCTGCCTGCGGTACCGGTACGGCTTGCATGTGCGGTTGTTGCGGCTGCATTTTCCCCTTCATCTGCACGTTGCCTGGTATCGTCATCGACCCCAGCGCTACCGAGCCCATGCTCACGTTTCCTTCTTTCCCACCAGCGACAACACTACCCGGCGCTTTCTGCCCGACAAGAGTGCTCCCCTTTTCTCCCGCTGTGCTGGAACCCTTCCCACCACCAGCGGCCCCGGCCGGTGCGCCTGCTGCGAGACCTTTTTGATTTGCGCCTTTTCCTCCGGGCGAACTTGAACCTCCCTTCTTCGGCGTACTCCCACCGCCGGCCACGCTCGAACTGGCGGAGGAGGTGTTTTCGTTTTCCGTCGGTAGTTTTTCCACCTGCCCGCGTTCCAAACTGACCCGTCCGGGCGAGGAGTGCGTGCTCCTAGGGGTTGCTTCGTTCGAAAACGTCCTCTGGTGCTCCCGGCTGCTGTGGACTAGCCGCGGGTCGTGGAGATCGATGAAAACATCGTCGTCGTCGTTGTTGGGTCTTCGGAAGTAGAACAGCAGAAAGGCGACGAGGAGAAGAATTGCGCCGAATCCGATGAAGAGCAACATGGTCAAGTCCGTTTCCCCACCGTGGGAAATGACTTCGCCCGACTTGGAGATGTGCTTTGTCTCCACGGAGGCGGAGTCTTCTTCGTTTTTGACGGCAGTTACCGGGTCGACAGTGGTGTCCGCGAGGAGGTCGCTCCGGACGGGTCCACCTTGGACGGAATACACGATGGTCACGATTCGAATCCCCTTCATCAGCTGGGTATGGAAGAGGGAGGGAAAAGAAATCCGAGTCGATTTCAGAAATAAGATAGCAGATCAAGAAGAAGTTGAACATGCACATGCACATCATTTGTAGTGCATTTGTATTCATCTCAAACTCGAACCTGAAATTGACACACAAAATCTCCCACTTCCCTTCCATACTGCAGCAAGCCGTCCGCCACTTGCTTCATGATTCCCGGGTCCTTCCAGTAGTCGTTTCTGACCCCCGTAATCGGGTCTGCGCGGACGTCGTAGCGGATGTAGAGCAGCGCTTTTGCGGCAGTGGCGGGCTGAACCAAACTGGGTAACTCGTTGAACTCCTTCAAACTATTGGATTCCTCCGCTGGTCGTGCTGGAGCAGGAGACTCATCCGGCGTTTCCTTATCTCCACCTTCGTCTTTGGCTTTCTCCTCGTCGCCGCTGCCTTCGCCTTGGTCATTATTTCCAGCTCCCTCTTCATCCTTGTGGTGCATCGTTTTCTTGTTCGTTAACTGGACAAAAGACGATGATGACGATGCTGACCAGGAGCTGCTGGAACTACTTGTCGATTTCCGAAACTTCTCCTCCGCACCGGCGGGTGGCCCGTCGCTTTTTTCCTTTTCTTTTTCGAGGTCTTTCAATGTGTTGGAGGCCCTCGCTTCGAGTTTTGCCGTGTTGTCGCTCGCATTGTTCTCGTCTTTGGAGTCTTGGTCCACGGCGTTGGACTCCACCGCGCGTCATGAATCGAAAATCTACCGTGGACGTACAAATAAATCATGACAACCGTGCATGACAAGATTCACCATGTGCTGCCAACGCGCTGTGGTAGCATGACGAGTTTCGCGCTCCTGAATTTGTGCAAAGCTTGTAAGTGCATGTTCACCGACGTCTACAGAAGTAACTTCTGTAGTGCATACGTACTGCTTGGTCAAGTCCTTCTCTTCCTCCGTCTTTTCCCTTTTTTCCTGCTTCACATCCGACGTCGTTTCCACCGAGGCTGGGACGCTGCTCTCCATCTTCTTGGCGTACACCCGCTCCGGCCGCTGCCCCGTGGCCGCCATGATGTAGTGCCCGACGTGGTCGCGGAGCCGGTAGCGGAACCGGCGGAGATCGCGCTCCGCGGAGGGAATAGAGGACTCCTCGAAGAAAATCACGATGATCCACCCCGGGTCGCCCTTCTTGAAATTTTCCGACCCGTCGTCGGTCCAGAGCACCACGGGTGTGGCGGAATCTCCGTGCTCCAGTTTCCTCGTTAGCTCTACCTCCGTCACTTTGCCGGTTTTCTCCTGCATCAACTGCCCGAGCTCGTATTCGAATTCTTCACGGACCTCGTTCGCAATGTCCTCGGACTGGGCGACCTCTTGGCCGTTTTTTAACAGTTTGATGGAGACTTCGTTGGATTCGGACTTCGGGTCTTCTACCACGTCGAGCTGCACTTCGATGGAGACAGGCTTGCCGTCCGGCGTACACCGGTCGTCTTCGACTCGTTGCTTAATGTCGGCGGTGACTTTGTTCTTCACCTGCTCCAGCATTTCCTGCGTGGCCTCGGTGCGCTTTATTACCGTTTTCTCCGTTTTGTCGACGGAGGAAATGCGGACTTTTTCGGACAAGTGCTCGGTCAGCTTGGTTTCGATGAAGGCACTGCCGCCAGCCCGCCAACGCCAAGGTAATCCCCATCCCTGGCCCCCTCGGGGGCTTTTCGGAATGTCTCTCGGGAGCGAAGGAGCTTTGTCGTTGTCTTTTTTTGCGATTGCGTCCGCCTTTGCAGGAAGCGCCGATAAGCTATCTGGCAATGATTGTCCCGGCGGTCCTGGCACAAATACTATATTCCTTCGCTCTACAAGGTACCATTGGTCGTTGTCGTTCAGTTGCATTGCCTGTGAAATCGCAGTCGGGTTTTGCTGACCGGCCGTAACGGCAACCGTCACCGCAATAGCCCGTCGTCTTGTTTCTTCGCTGCTGTGATCCCGGGCTGGATCGATTCGCCACTGGTATCTAGTAATTAGTGTTCCAGACGGGAAGAAAGTCGTCTGGAACGTCAGCTCATCATAACCACGTGCCGCCTGTGGAGGGTTCACAGCCTGCATTTTGTTCGCAGTGCTCGCCTGGACGTGAGTGTCCTTCGATCCACCCCAAAGGATAAAGTGCCCAAGTTGAGCCTTAAAGTTTACCACTTGATGTGGCTCTGCATCTTTCACGATATCTCGTGTAGCGTGCACCGCCGAAGGACTCAGTCCTTTCCCGACCTCAATTATATCTTCTTTGAGCACTGTTCGAACTCCCCCAATTCCTGTGAGTTTTGCTCTTACCGTACCGCTATTGATCCCCTGGGATATGTACTTCTCAATCGGAATTAGTTTTGTCGATAATGGGTCAACAAAAAAAAGTTGTCCTCCGTCGCTTGTCTTTCCCCAGTGCGTTTGTGCGTCTTCCTCAAGCGGCACTTCGGTCGTGTCAGCAACTTCTCGCCCGTCGTCTCCGACGAGGTTTTCTCCGTTCATAAGTCGGCTCGTTCCCTCTTTGGTCAAGACTATGAGGTTACCGAGGCGGAAGAGAACGCGGCCACTTTGCTGATCGAGTGCACCGGAAACGCAAAACTCCTGAACGCTGTCATCCGGTTCGAAGTCAACATCGTACAGAAGCTCGTCAGCATCAAACCTCTTTTTGATCCACAAGTCGATATGATCTTCCTTTGTGTGCAACACAAGCGGTTCTCCTTTTCCTTTTCCTGCATTGCTGTCGGGGACTCTGAAAACAAACTTCTCCTGCTCGGCGGTTCCAGGTGGGAAAATATTTCGCTTTTTTAGAAAGGCATCGTGCGGATAATTACCTAGTTTCTGGCTACGGATAGTGATCCACGCAACTTTCTCCGGACTCTCCTTCCAGGTGGACAAGATTGTCATGTATTGCAGACTGTCATACTCTTCCTTTGTGATTTCGGCCTCGCCAGCTTTGAAAGAGATTTTCACCAGGCCTTCGACCCCCGCCCCTGCTACATACTCTAGCAAAACGGCGCCAGGAATATGCTTCTCTGACGGCGCTGCTGGTACACGTCCATCAGCGACAGCGGATTGCACGAAAGAGGACGTAGTGGCTCCGCTTTCGTTCTCGTCTGCTTCCGGCTCTTCGTGTGTGTCTTGTTCTTCCAGGTGGCCCGGGCCAGTTGCATCGTGATCGCCTTCGCCACCGTCATCACCGCCCTCATGGTCCCCGTCCGCATGCTCTTCCTGCACGGCTTCGCTTGGTTCATGCTCGTCCTTGTCCTTGTCACCGCTAGAAGATCCCTCGTCCTTCCCTTGATCGTTGTCATCTCCTTTTGCGGCGTTGTCCCTGTCCTTCTCCTTGCTTTCCTCATGTTCCTGTTCGCTCTTCGGGGCACCGTCGCTTGACTCGGAGTGCTCGTCCCCGGCTTTTCCGTCCTCTTTATCACTTTTCTCTCCCGAAGAGTTTTCCGATTCAGACTTCTTCGCATCACCAGCAGCAGAGTCCTTCTCTGCTGACGCTTTTTCCGGATCCTCTTTTTCTTCACTGTCCTTTTTCGATTCAGAATCGTCGGACTCTTCTGGTTTTTTTCCCGCCGCGCCTTCCTCCTCGGAAGATTTTTTCTTGTCGGACTCATCATCCGAATTTGAATCCTTCTTCTCTTCACTAGCTTCGGACTTCTGCTCGTCCTTGTCCGCTGCGGCAGTAGCCTCCTCTTTGCTCCCCTCGGAGTCGGCTTCGTGACCTCCAGCTTCGTGCTCCCCGCCTTCTTTGTCGCTTGCCGAGTTGGTTGATTTTTCAGCGGGTTCATTTCCAGGACTGCCCTTAGTTCCTTCTCCCTCATGATCCTTCTTCGAGTCGGTGTCTTCAGTTGCTGCGCCATGTCCTCCAGATTCACCTTCCTTTGTTCCCGCAGCGTCTTCCCCACCTATGGCTTCCTTCTCGCCATTCGGCATGGTAATCTCCTCGCTGGAATCTTTTTCTTTGCCATCTGCTGCTGCGCCAGCGACTGCTGCGCCATCGGAACTTGCAGCTGCGCCCGCTTCTCCCGAACCACCACCTCCCTCCGTTGCCGCCGGCGTCTCTTCCGGAACCACCTCGCCACTCGCGTCCACTTTCTCCCCACTTTTCATCTCGTCCAGAATCGCACCGGGAATTTTGAAGACTTGCTGCGTCACCGGTAGATGATCCGCCATCAGCGGCTCTTCCGGCTGTCTGCCCTTTTCCTCCTGCTGCGCAGGCTGTTCGGGGTTTTCGGAGTCTGGGCTTGTTTCCCCTTCGCCTTCCTTTTTACCAGAGTCCGCAGATGAGCCAGACGCCTCACTGTCCGACGCCTTGACACTGCGATCCACACGGCCCGCGCTGTTGTCGTTACTTTCCTCCCCAGTTTTCGGGTCGATGAATTTCAATTTTTTATGCACCGCCATCTCCCCGCCCTCGTCTGAATACGCCCGCCACGTGTTGTAATCCTGCAATCGGCCCAGATTCCGGTGCGATTCGCTGTTGTCGCTCCAAACGACGATCCCGTTATCCGTTGTCTGATCCGCCAACTTCGCTCTCCCACTATTCGCCTCGTCCAGCAGGTCCTGCGCCGTCTGCTTCGGGACGGATGAGTCCGGGAAGGATAAAGCCCGCTTTTTCCCGGAGTTTGTCCTAGCCATCAGCTGCGCGCTCCTCGCCTCCTGCTCCAATCTCTGCTCGGAATCTAAATTCATCTTATACTCGTCCGCTTTTAGCTGTAACTGTAGTTTGATCGTCTCCCGCGTACACCCCGTCGCGGAATTGGGGTCCATGTCGTCCCGAAACGCCATCGGCAACCCCAGCCGGTCGCACTCCTTCAGGTAAATCGCTTTCCGCTGCTTGAACGCCGCCATCTGTGCGGGGGACACGTAATTTTGCCAAAATTTCTGCGGCCACAGTTCGCTCCTGGATAAAAACCTGGCGAAGATCACGTCCAAGTGCTCTTCGCCGGTGAGCTTTTTCCCCTTCGGCTGCGACTTGTTCAAAACCTTCCGGAATTTCCCGAGCAGTTCCGACGTGACAAACGACATGGTGGTCGACGCCTTCCGCGCGGGGCGATCCAATCCGATTAACGCGTGCACCGCGTCGTCGTCTAACTCGTTTAGCAACACTTTCGCGATGAAGATTTTCGACAGATATTCTGGTAACTTGTTGAATTCCCGGATCATGAAGTCGATCCGTGCCTGCCTCGCCTGCACGCGGTGTAGCGAGCAGTGCTCCGTGGGGCCGGAATGCTGGAAGTTCCAGAGACTCGGGAGGAACCAGTTCGGCGACCGCCGCTGCACCGCCTCGCACTCCCGGTGGAGAAAGGCGTGGTAGGATTTCCGCTCCATGATACTATATTGCGCATTCATCGCCTGAAACTCGTTTGCGCCGGAACTGGCGGAATCAAAGTTCGTCTGCGCAATCGCTGGCGCGACGTCCGCACCGTTGTCACAAACGCGACCCAGCCCGAAAACCGGCCCGACGCGGGTTTCTTTGCCCAGCCAGGACTCGCAGTCCTCCCGTAATTTTCTCGCCGTGCCGACACGAAGGTATTCTAATCGGTCTTCTATGTCCTGCGCCGAGGGGAGGTTGATCGCCTGGGTGGTGCGTTTTTCGTTGTTCATACTGGCGTTGTCGAGCTGGAAATCCAGGATGGACTGCAGAAATTCCAAAAAGCAGTCCGCTGACGCAGGGATTAAGTTGGAGGTTTGCCCGCCTTTTCCACTAGAGCCTGCTCCCTGTTTGCTGTTCATCTTTTGGATGATTGCAACAGAATCCTTCTTGCAGCTATCGTACCGGAGAGTCGACACACAAACCCACATGCCGTCGACCAGAAAGGAGGCGTGCCTGCTACTTTGCGCGCTCTTCGCGTCCTTCTCAGCTTCATGAAGTAAATCGTCGTAGTGCGGACACATGTCTTTGCAGGCCTTCTCGTAATCGGCAATCTCGTAGAAGTGGTTCTCAGATTGCTCCGGGTCGCTCGTCACTGTATTTTTTGTGATGAACAAACGTCGACGTCGAAAGAACGTGCTACAAAACAAAGTCGTCTCAGAGTGAGCAGAGGCCATTCATAGCAACAACCAACACATCTTCACACGCGAGTTTATTGCAGCGTAGCAAGCTTATAACATTTCAAGTTCGATAGAGACAATGTACTACCTTTTCCTTTTTCCCCGTCGTCTTTTCCCTGCTCCAAAAACGACGACCCTTCGTCCTCCCCGCCTTTTTTCTTATCTTCCGAAGTAGATTCCTTTCCCTTCCCCTCGTAAAATTTCCCCAGCATCTGTTCCTTGTCCATGCCGCAATACAAACCTCGTTTCGATTCGTTCGGCGTGGTGAAAAACACTTCTTCGGAGCCCGACCCGAACATCGGCAGTGATGCTAGAGATTTCACTTCCGTGAAGTCCTTTTCACTCAACTTCTTCCCCTTCCACTTCCTTTTCAAGTCCTGCGTCCTTTGCGAGTTCGCCAACACATACTTCCCCAAATCTTCCCCAAACGCGTTCCGACAGACCATGGTCTGCTGCTTCGTATCCTCCTTCTTGTCCCGGATACACTTATCGGTCACAAACCGCGGCTTCCTCTGCTGGTGCCGGTCGTACTGCGGGGAAGGCAGCTGCGACTTCGTCTTTGCCTCGACGCTGTTCGCGTCGGTGCTTTGCTCCCCGTCGTCTTCGATCAACGACTCACAAAACAAATCCGCCTGTTCGTGCAAAACCCGGACGAAGACGGTGCGTTTGCTTCTCGTGGACAAATCCCGGGGGAGTTGCTGGTGGGAATTCGGGGAGGAAAACGCGGACTTAAGTTCTGTCGCGACGAAATCCTGAAATTTTTTTTCCAAGTAGTCTTCTTTCTCGCTGTCGGTTCCTTGTTTCTTCCACCCGCAAGATTTAAACAGGTCCCACAGTTTCTCCGGCTTCAGCGGCGTCAACTGCTCGGTCGCGATCTCCGCGTCATCCGCGTCGTCTTGCTCATTGTCCGTTGTGCTGTTTTCGTCGGTTTTGTCTGTTTTCTTTTTACTGCTATCCTTGCTGTCCTCGCCGACGCCACTCGCGCTCTCCTCGTCCTTGGAAACGCCCGTGTTGTCCGATTTCTGTTTCTGTCTTTGCTGCTGCTGCAACGCGGACGCGACGAGATGTTGCTTTACTAAAGGTGCGGGGAGCAGTGGGAAAGGTGCGTGGAAGTCGCGGGGGCTTTTTGCGGGACGCTGATGCCAGTGGTGCTTTCGATGATCTCCTTGTCCGACGTCGTCGTGGGATGTTGAGCTAGTGATGTCGTACTGCTCAGGATCGACCGTGTCGTCGACTTGTTCTTGACCTGGTGGTGCATCGTCAGAGTTGCTGTAAGTAGTAGATGCCGCTCCTTCAGAATTTTCGGTACTTCGACTTTCCAGAGCAGTAAACGCCGAGGGCCTGACCACTGCTGGCGCAGCTTCTTCCACCAAATCTTCCAGAGCTGCATTGGCATCGATGATCTCGGCGTCGTCCTCCTCTTCGAGTTTTCTGTGCGGTTCTTTCCGCCTATGATGCTTGTGCTTCGTGCGTTTGTGCCTCCTCCCGGCATCTGTTCTGTGGTGGCCGCGGTGACGGTTCTTGATTTTGTGCTGGTGGCGTGGTGTGCTGACGTCCACTTCCGTATCCTCATCCGCCGCCGGTAAAGGATTATCATCATCCCCATCCCCATCTCGATCTCGATCTTCCCCGTCGTCGTTCAAGACGGCGGTCGCGGAAAGGCCACTACGATCTTCGCTGTTTGTCGAATACAACTCATCCACCGGCGGAGACGGAGCCTGACCTGTGAAAGCCGTGCTTTCATCGGGCGTCAGCAGAAAAATCTGCAACAACGAGTGAAAGTTTCGTATTCGTACTCTGAAGGGAAACAACACGACGCGCGATACCCGCGGGCCCGGATCGAACACCGGCATCTTCATCCGGCGATTTTCATCTTCATCAGGATGAACTTCGAGCAACTACAGCTAGTTTTCTGCCAAGCGAAGAAATCCACGCCGGAGGAGAAAACCTTCAACCTATCCAGGTAGAAACTCATACTTTTCTTAGTACGACCTCAATAATATACCAATGATGGTCTCATTCTCAAGTTTTTGGACGGTACCCAGTGGCACGGTTAACACTCCTTGTCGCTCTCCTCGCTCTCTTCTTCAGTTATTTGGACAGAGTCACACAAAATCTCCTCTCCTCCTTCTTCAGTTTAGACAGAGTCACACTTGCAGCTTGATGTAAAAAATCTAGAACAGCCTAGCACGAGCTCATCGGTTGAGCTATACGGTAGCGTTTGCGCTGGTCAAGGTCGCATAATGTTGATGGCGCTAGTATGTCACAAATACAAGAACTCAACAAGTTCTATCTTCGTCAGTCGTTCTTGTGCATTCCTCATCTTCCTTCTCCTTCATTTATCTCTACTGCATCAACTTTTTCACCACCACCGCCTGCGAAAAGCTGGTTTCCTGGATGTGCCGGTATCTGTCACTGGCGGAGAAGTGCCCCACTTCCAAATCCACTTTGAGCAACACGTCGCCAAACCGCGTTTTCTCCTTCCGCAGCAGCTGGGCCCACTTCGCCGGTTCCCAGTACGCCACGCGCGGATCGTGCAAGCCGGCGAGAATAAGGACAGTGGTCAACTGACGCGGCTCTCCGCCTGGCACCTCCACATTCACCTCTTCCTGCCGGAGACCGGAGCTGACGTTGTCCACCGGCGAGTAGCTTTTCATGTACTTGTAGAACTTCTCCAAATTTGGGTTCCCCCACTCTTCCCACTCACCGATCGTCAACGGTATGCTCGGGTCTGCCATGGTCGTCAAGACGTCCACAAACGGTACACCCGCGACCGCCACGGAGAACAAATCCGGCCGCATGTTCAGCACTGCACCGATTAGCAACCCACCCGCGGACCGCCCCTCAATGGCAAGTTTCGACGGGGTCGTCAGAGGCGCTAGGGTTTTACTTTCACCTTCGCCCCCGGGTTTCGTCAAGAATTCGGCGCAGGCAATAAAGTCTTCAAAGGTGTTTTTCTTTGTCAAGTATTTCCCTTGTTCCTCGTACCAAACTTCTCTTCCCATCTCCCCGCCCCCACGGATGTGCGCGATGGCGTAAATGATGCCCCGGTCCAAATAGGTGAGCACGTCTCGGTCAAAGCCAGGGTCGACGCACGCGCCGTAAGACCCGTAGCCGTAAAGAAGGAGGGGATAGGATTTTGCGGCACTGCTAGAAGGAAAACTACCGGAAAGTCTTTCCCTAACATCGGGACAGAGTTCCTTGCTCCAGACGAGAGAAACTGGAATTTTACACCCATCCTTCCCGTTCGTCGCGAACACCCGCATCGTGTCGTACTTCGATTTGTCGAAGTTCGGCACTGGCTCCTCGTGGATGATTTTGCAACTCTCTTCCAGCGGGCGGTACTCGTACCAGGTCGTCGGCGTGACCAACGAGCTGTACACGAGTCGGACGAAATCCGTGGCGTAATTTTTGTTGATGGAAAAGTGGATCTCGTGGATGTCGGGCTCGGGGAAGAGCGACGTGTCAATCGGCTGAAGATGATGAGTTGCGGTGCCAGAACTGGTTGTAAACTGCTTGATGTCGAAGGACCAGATTTTCGTCAAGCCGTTTTCCCTGCCCTCGAACATCAGGAAATTTTCAAACACTTCGACGTACGTGATTTCCCGGAGCTTGTCGTAGGGGAACAGTTCCTGCCAGTCGTTCGCGGCGGAAAAATCTGGCGTAGTCTCGAGCACTGATGAAGTTGCTCCTGTAGTTCCAATTTTCTTCACCAGCGCCCTGTTGTTCTTGGCTTTGTCGTAATTTGTCACCGCGATCAAATACCCTTCCCAGTGCTCGATTTCGTAGCGGAGACCAAACTCCCGGCTGTGGACCATTGTCGCGTCGGCATCACAACCACTTTTCTCAAGTGGCATCACGGCAACCTCGCTGGTTTCGCTGCTCGCACTGTTCCGCAGAAGAAACTTTCCGTCTTTCGTTTTGCTGATGTCCAAGATGAACAGCTGGTCCTTCTCTTCGAACAGAGGGTCTTTGGCCTCGCTGTTCTCGTTCTTCTCACCGATCTTGTGCCTCCACATCTTGTTCGGGCGGTGGGTCACCGGGTCTTGCGTCACGTAGAAGATCTCCTTGCTGTCCGCTCCCCACACGATGTTGCCGCAGATCAGGTGCTGAGTTCCAGGTGCTGGTTCACCTTGAGGAGCGTCGGCATTTTCATCATCTTCGCCGGCAGCAGCTCCTCCACCCGTGCGGCTCAGCAGCTCGTCGATCAAAACATGCTGCTCACCGTCGCTTGGACTTCCTACAGCTCCTGCGCCGAGCTTCAAAACCCGCAAGTGGTACACTTCGTCTCCCGAAAAATCCACACAGTACGCCAAGTACTCGTGGCACGGCGACACCGCTACCACGCATATGTCGCACTGCGACTGCCCCTTCGCAACTTTGTTCTCATCAAGCAAGACCTCTTCATCCGCCCCGTCTCCAGATGCAACTACATTTACGCTTGATGACCCGAAGATCGGCCTTCTGCAGTGGATCTTGTAGCTCAGCCCTTCGACTGTCCTCGTGTAGTACTCAAACCTGTCCCCGTGCGCGTACGCCGGCCGCTGATCGGTCTGTTTCAGGTGGGACAAATGCTCGTCGTACAGTTCCTTCTCCAAACTTTTGTTCTCCTGCGTCTTCGCAGCCGTGAACGCGTTTTCCTTCTTCAAATGCAGCAAGATTTCCTCGCTCGTCCGGCTGTCGTCGCTATGGAGGCGTCAGGATTGAAATCGTCAAAGTTGAAATTATGAAAACGAAATTTGTTGTCGCAGTCACATCAGAGACGTTTTGTAAGGCAAAACGCCTTAAAAAACGTCTCGGATGTGACTGTGACAACATACAAGTTTCGTTTTCATAGAAATAGTTTGTGATGCATAAAACGCAACCCACAAGGTGCCTGTCTTGCAGAGTAGGCAAGGGAGGCAGATTGTAAGCCTGTTGCGGGGTAGAAATAGAGCTGCTAAAGTAGCATGACAAAAGGCGTCTTGGTTACGCAAACAGCATTACAAACTGGATTTAAGCTGCACCACCAAAATTTGTCATGCGCCAGTTGGAAACTGTAACTGGGTTCCAACTGGCATCCATTTTATGCATGAAAAATCATTTTACCTTTGTCTATTTCGATCCTGACAGCTCCATAGTCGCGGAGCCAGAAGTAGTTGTCAGTCTTCGTCTTCGGCGGGTTCATTGGATTCGGGCCGCGGTCCTCGTCCTCCACGAACCCGATCGTGACGGTTTCCGGCCGCTCGACGGCAACCGGCGGGATCGGGAGGTTCTTGCTGTCGTAATCGACAAGATCATCATTGTCTTTTTGGTCTTTGGGCTGAGCCTCGCCGTCGGGCTTTGGATTGTTTTTGTCGCCGCGGGAAGTTGATGCGCCACCGCCGCCGATGCAGCAAGAAATGGAGCGATGCGCTAGGAGCTGCGGGCGGATCGTCGGTTGTTCCTGGGACATCTTTGGTGAGCGCAGAGCCTTTTTGAAGATATGATCGTGAAATGCTCGATGTGGGTGAATATCGGTGGCAGGAGTGTACAAAGGCACGTGGTGTGGAAAACGGGAACAAGATGATGAAAACCTCCGCAGTGAAGCAGAACGGCAAGAGTGACAAGAAGTCTCTGGGCTGGTCACAAGTTTTAAATGGACAGAGCGTATGCTAGTTTTGCACCTCTGCTGCAGCTCTTTATGGCGCCTGGCAAAAAGGCTATGTCTATGACTATGAAATAAATAAAATTTCTGAAGCCCCTGTGGTCGACCTGGGACGAGGTCGAGGGCATGCTGTTTATTGCAGCTGTGCATGACAGAGGGGAGTCGTCGGCAGAAGATCGTTCCCTATGCTGTTTTCAAATGATCCTCGTTAGTGATTTGTGCTGGGCTCAGAAGTAGATCTGTACTCCCCGCACAAGGCACGTCCTAAGTCATGGGTGAAGTCAATGGTTGGCATTTGGATCTGATCGCAGTTGCATTTCTTGTATTGTGTCTTGGAGCTCGGGCGCTTTTCGTTCTGTTCATCGATCCCCTCTGCTAGTGTAAGGCACCGAGGACATGGACATGCCTATCAATGGAAGGGAAACCAAGAAAATGACGCCACGCACTAGCCGTGTGCGATTTATTGGTAGACGCCTAGGCGACGACACGAACACTCTATCACTAATTACGAAAAGGGAGACCAACAAAATCCGAACAATTCGAACACGTGACCTCATTGAGCGTCTTGCGCTCCCCACACAAATGCAACCACAGAAGCTCGTCAATCAGCATAGTTTTTCCGCTCGTCATCGATAAGTATAGGTTGATAGCAGGCCGCGCAAAATAGCGCGGCTTGTTCACCTAATAGCTCCTCTAGGTAGTAGTCCTAGTCTTAGTCTTCAATATGAGCTGCCCCTGCGAGAACAATAGATCTTGTGAGTAATCATACACGTAAATCACCAATGTGGCTCCATGTTGTAGCTGCTGCGGCGCAAGTAGCTCCTCAGGGGGCACCGCACAACATACAAGCTTCCACGTAAGTCATGTTCGTGCGCCAGAAATAACTTCTACGTCTACCCAAGAGCTTTCACTTGTTAATGTTCTTTCCTGGAGGTAACAAAGTTTATTTTGTAGTAAAACATTACACGAGGAAGAAGTTCCAAATGCGGGTCGGTTTGAATGTAGATCTCATGACTCATGAGTCATGAGAAAAGTGGAAACAAAATCATCTCCACTTCTAGTACACACGATATGATGCACATTTGAACCAAATATTGTAGATCTAGTCAAGGAAAGACTAAGAAAATGAATTATTTTCGGACTGTAGTATTTGTAATAAAACGCGGCCATAGAAGCTCAGCTTCTTCCGATGTCTCCTCCTCTGGTCCCAGAGTTCCTGCACCGACCCAGCCCAGTTTTTGGCAAGTTCGCCGGCGCAAGAAATACTGAGAAACAAAAGGACCTTGCAAAAAGAAAAAGTAAAAGATAAAGATGCAAGGAGAGATGAAATTAGTATAATAAAGCTCCGCAGATGCAGAATGAGAATCATTGTCGGCCCCATCTGCTGTGAGCTTTATTGTTATTCTTCGAAAAAGATCTTAGCACTGCTTAGATTAGGACTATCTCCTCCGTGCTGTTCAATCACGCATAGAAGCCTCCAGGTCCTCGTCCAGTGCCAGATCCTCTTAGACGCAATATAAGAGCATCGAGCTGAGACGCCGGAGCGGCTTTTTCGTCTGTGAAGGAGCTGACCTGGAAGGACCTGGGGCTGCAGGACTGGCAAGCACGAAAAAGTAAAATCTTCAAAGGAATTCGAAAAATCTTGAGTAACACGAAAAAATCTTCATCCAGGCTGTATAGAGCTAAAGCATCCTCGATCTGAATACTGTTGCATAAAAAAAGCGACGCCTCGAGTGAAGAGGAAAATGCGACTTTATCGCACTACGATGCTGAAATAGTGCGAAGGTGGAGCGGCGGCTGTTCCACCCTTCCATCATGATTTTCCAGATCCCGCTGAATAAAAAAAAAGAAATCGTCCGGCTCTTGCAGTTTCGCGTGTAAGAACTGCAAGGGCGCGTATTAAGGCACTTTCGACTTCTCTTTTGCTTTTCTTCATCGGGGCCATGTAGATCACACATCCGCCAGCTGGTCCGCGGCGACGCGGCCGGCCTGGTCGATGCCGTAGCCATTGCTTTTGTGCATAAGGTTCCTCTGGTTTTCCGTCAATTGCTCCGCTGGGACAAAATTCACAGCGCCCTGCAGCATTCTCGAGAAGGCGTCTGGCGCTGGGTTCCGGCGGTGCTGTTTTAGCATCCACGCATCCCAAGCCACCAAACTTTGGCTAAACGACCTGGCATCCCGAAACATTTCATCGGCACGCACGTCCCAGAGACGTGCATGTTGGGGCCCAGGATCGACCAGCCCGATTTTTTCCCCCCATTCGGCAAGCGACTGATTGAAGGCATGCGCTCCCCGAAACATGTGGCCCATAGTGCGCAACCTGACGACGTTCCACTTGCTGACTTCTTGATTGAAGACGCTAGCTCCCATAAACATGCTATCCATGGTCCGAACATTGCTGACGTCCCAGTCATTCAAGTCCTGGTTAAAAGCACTAGCACCATAAAACATTTTGGTCATGTTTCGCACAGCGCCCACCTTCCAAGGTCCAAGTGGCTGATTGAAGTGCTCCGCGCCTAAAAACATTCCCTGCATGCTGTGTGGCATTCTCAAATGTTTTTACATTGGTCGGCGATGTTACATGCGGACTCATGTAGTTTTATGCAACACAAACACTAGCTGTAGCAAAAGGAAAAGCCAAAACAAAAAGGGGGGCGGTGGCTCCAAGGACTGGACGCATCCGCATGATGTTGCGTGTCTTGCATTACAGATTTGAATATCCAGAAAAAAACACCCATCCCCATCCATTTTTTACATGACAAATATTGCAGATTATGCATGTTTTGCATGACAAATTGGATGGGGATGGGTGTTTTTTCCGGGATATTGAAACAACGGATTCCAGTGCTAATTACAAATTTATTTTCTTACTAGCCCGTCGAGGGCTTATTTGCGCCATGCGAGGAAGCTAGACCGCGTGAAGGGTGATGCAGAAGCAGATGCTGATGGTGCTCCTTCCACATGACAAATACTATCAAGAACGACCAACGTAGCCAAGTTTGAGAATGCCATACGCTGACCACGTCCTGGACGTCCCACGCACTGATGTCTTCGTTGAAGTTGACAGCACTACGGAAGACTCCGTCCATTTCGCGCACGCCGCGTGTGTACCACTTCGAAATTTTGAAGGTCGGATGAAAGAACTGCGGCCAATCTAGCTCAGAGAAAAACGAGCCGATGTCCTCGACTAGGCAGACATTCCACTCGTTTACATCGCCGAACTCGGCAACGATGCGGCGACGCCCCTCCACTTTCTTCGCGTCATCGAAGTAATGAGGACCATCAACCCGCCACAGATCAATCGCATCAGCGAGCCTCCTATGCATTTTTGCAAAAATGTTTCTGTCTGGATCTGGTCATGCTGTTTTAGTTTTTGCATTAGATTACCCACAAGCTTTGGCGTGCAAGCAATCGCATCGCAGGTTTTGAGGAGCTTTCTCAATGAATGCCTATCCCGCATGAGAAATCCCAGATTTTGCTGCGTGTTTGCCTGTCATGCATGACATAAACAGACTGTGCTACAACTGCGGGCGAGACATTGTGTATCAGGTGAATTGCCTTTCATGCATGACAGATAGATTTTTGTCTGATCCAAAATTTTCATCTTCAGACCCAGACATATTTGCACTTGATACCTCACCCGATCGGGGAAAGGCTTGTTGCCCCCACTCAGAGCGACGACATGGAGTTGGTGGGGTTGTGCTGCCCTGGTAGTTCCACTTCGCACAATATCCTCCCGCAACACTTCTGCTAACAAAAGCGGAGCTCCGTTCTATCCGGTGTAAAAGTGTGCTCGTCGGTCCCCACCTAAGTGGTCAAGATGAGAAGCAAAGGGCAAAACAAGTCGCCGAGCTGCCGTGCCTGTCGCGGGAGACATGCATGAGAAATTTGGGTGTCTACAGGGTGGTCCTGTTTGGTAGTTTGCGCGAGGCGGGACACATCACGGAGCCAGCACAGCCACTTCAACTTCATTGCAGCTTTTGCTGGTCTTGATTTGAGCATGACAAATCCTAAACTGTACCATTTAGAAGAACATCTCTCTTCATAGGGCTTGTTTCACGTGAGAGATTGATGCTGTGGATGCAGATTTGGACCACACGACCCTGGGGATCGCAGCGACGCTTTTACTGCGGATAGATTCCGAGAGACATCCCGTTCCCGACGAGGTAGGATAACAGGAGTTGATGTTGCGGCACCATTACGGAAGACAATGTCGACCATTTTACAGGGAAGCTTTTCGGCACGTAATAGCACGGTCTCCACATGGTGGTAAAGCTCTGCCGAACTCCATTGTGACCACTGGCGCGGCGAGAGCTCACCCAAGTCTGCCAGGGGTCCGCCGGCAAGAGAAAAGAACTGCAGCGGCACATCAGATACCCATCCAAGATGATGGCGGTCCAGTGCTGGCGGGGCGCTGGAGGCGCGCGGGCCCGGTCCCGTGGGGTCTCGGTCCGCCGGGGCCCTAGTCCTGCTGCGCGTCCCACTCGCTGGTGAGGTGGAGTGCGGCCGTCGTTGACGCCCATCGACCGCCGCCACCGGACCTGCGGCATCTGCAAACACGCCGTAGGAGTAGAGAGAGCAAACACTCCCAAGGACGAGAGACGATCGATTTGCTCCAAGCAAAAGCATTCTCGCTGTGGTGTACTCTTATAGCTGTTCGTTTTTCTTGTTCCTTTTGAAAATTCTTGCGGATAGATATCTGAATCACAAATAAGCTGCTTCTAACCGTACAACTATTTACGCCCACTCACTAAAGGATGGGGAAGATCAACAATAGTTACAGAAGTCCGAGGAACCTGCTGCTGATTCGTGTTGGTGGTGGTAAAAAAAAACTTAGGAATAATGTTGTCGTTGCCGATAATAAATTGCTCAAAACTCGTCAGCGTTAAAATCTCAGTAGCTGTCACGAGAAGTAATGCAAAGAAATATGCTAAAATAAATGAAGCCGACTTGCCGATTCGAGTGGCCGCGTGGTAGTACTGCCCCAAATTTATGAGATAAAAAGCGAAATAAAATGATGAAAGCTCGGGGTTGATGAGAGAAGTAGTATGCAATATGTTGTTAAGTATCCCAAAAAACGTCAAGCTGCAGCTCGAGGAAGATTCACGAATGAAAGTACCACCATCAATTGGCACAAAACAACTGCAATGGAGATTGGAAAGCAAGCATATTTGAACTTTGGTCAGGAGTAAATGACCCGGAGCTCCACCAGGACTGACGTCCAGAAGTGGCTGACACGAAGACTCCAATAGTTCTACTAGAACTAGAAACAACATAGAGGCCTCAGGGTAAAAAAGGGCTTCGCATTTCTTGCAGGATCATCCTCTTAGGAGGCCTAATTACGCGGATCTTGTTTCTGTCTGATCGTGATTTTTCGACCGATCTTGACTCTAGCCTTTCAGAATGATCCGAGGAACCAGGAGCAATAGAGGTACTTCGCGGATCTATTTCTGTGCTGCTCTCTTGACCGATTTCAGTCTTCATTCATCTGACGAGAACTAGAATTCCTTCCACTGGAACATTTTTTACGCTTCAGTTTATTCAGGATCCTGCTTATTTTGATTTTCTCATGCCTACGTCTAGTAATCGCGTCACCTGACCGATCTGCATATTCATTTTTTGTCCAGGGTCTCGGTATTTCTTCTCCATCTTGGCTGCTAGAGGCACTGCAGTTGCAAGAATAACCAACGGACGCAGGTGATCGCGAAGATGCACTAGGTTTTATTGTCTAGCACGAACGACGTTGATGGACATGGAGTCAACTTGTCTTCAATTTTCTTTACGAGTTTTTGACCCGTAAGATAACGATGAGTATGGAGGATACAAATGACTTCCGAGATCATGAGGTAAAATTTGTCGCCGATGATAGGGTCATCCGCCATGCATCTTTAGCAATCGAGGATGTTTTTTTTTTTGCGTTCCCGGACCTTCAGTCCGAGAATTTCAGGGTCAGCACTCGGGCTCTCGTTGAACTGCCAGCTCCCTTTATGTTGTAATAAATATCCTTCAAAAACTGTTCTAAAAAAGTCGTAAATGAAAATGACTGACATGACTGAGTGCCGCCGTGTTATTTTCAATTAGCCAAGAAGTCGCTGCTGTGCTGAAGAGCGTGAAATGTCATGAAAACAGGATTTCTTCATCAGTGTATTCGTCTTCTCAGACGAAAAATAGAGTAAAATCTACCTTCATTCTCCAAAGACAAACCAGGAGCGGATGCCTTCTGTACAATTCACGCAAAAAGCCTTTCATAGATACTTCTTCTAGACCTCCAGCAACCTCCACCCATCACTCCCCTATTCCTCCGGCGACGCGCCGCCGGACTCTCCTGGCGACTCCTCGGGCGAACTTCCGTTTTCGTCGTCCGAGCTGCTGCTGCTTTCCTCCTCCACCTCGTCCTCCTCGTCCTCGGTATGCACTGCAACAGTATCGTACTCGTAGTAATTGCATTTATGCATTACAAATCTCGTTGCCAAAGCAAATCAGCATGACAAATTCCATTTGTCACGCTGAGCGAATTTGTATTGCAATTACTACTTCTAATACGATGCTTTTGCAATTCATACTCGGATTCCTCCACCACTTTTAACACATCCGGCACCTCTTCCACGCCCATCAGGCGGTCGGACTTCACCAATCGCTCCATGTTTTCGTTCGTCAAATCCATCACCTTCACCATCCGATCCACATTGCTCAACGCGTCCAGCTCCTTCTCCATCGCCAGCACTTGTTCGTGCGTGGTGACCACGTCGTTCGCCGTTGAGGTGGAAGTACTATCTGGTGTGTTCTTGTTCTTAAAAAACTTCGTTGTATCAATCTGTTCGTACAGCTTCCGTTCCTCCTCATCCCGAGAAAGGATGAGATTCAGCTGGGACACCGTCGTTGGCGGGAACTTGGAAACGTGCGAGCTGTCGTCGTACTTGGAGGCCGTGGCGCCTTTTAACGCAGCTTCCTTCGCCTCTTGAATCATTTTCACGACCGCCGCGTGGTTAGAAAGCTGTTGATTTTTACGGGTAAAAGGTATGTAAAAATGTGGTAGCTGGACATGATCAACCTGAAGCTGTCATACTTGTAAGTAGTCACATGAACAACTACATGATAATGCACCTAGACAAGCACAAGTGAGCAACATGAGCAGCCAAAAACAAAAAAAACCTATACCGGCTTGTCCGCTTCGTCTTTCTCGTCCTTCTTCCCGTCTTTCAAGCCCTTGTTGAACCCGCCGGCGCCGATGATTTTCTTATGGAGTGCGAAAATGTCTGGGTCTGGAAGAATGCAACTTGTGATGCGCATTTCAGAACACACAAAAATCTCTGACGCATAGGCAGCAAGAGCTGCTCACTTTCTGTCACCAAAGTGGCGGATTTGTCATGCGGATTCGGCATTGCGGAAGCTTCTCGAAACCTGTGATGCTAGAGCTTCCATGCCAGACCTTCTGTGTCATGCAGAAAAAGCATAACTCTTCCAGACCCAGACATTTTTGCATTTGATATTTCTTCTCCATCTCCAATTTCTCCCGGCACCGCTGCTCCATGATCTCTTCCACCGCGGAAGTAGTGATGAACCGCAGCACCCGCACCTCTCGCTTCTGCCCGACGCGATGCGCCCGGCCAATCGCCTGGCGGTCGTTTTGCGGGTTCCAGTCCTGGTCGAAGATGATCACCGTATCCGCGACTTGCAGGTTGATCCCGACGGACGCCGCTTTCGCGGACAACAACATAACTTTTAGGCTTTTGTCGTTGGTATATTCCGTGATCAAATCCTGCCGCTCCTTCGCGGAATTGCTGCCGTCGATCCTTCGGTAACCGATCTTGTTCCGCATCACTTTTTCGAAAAACATTTCAATCAGGTCTAAACACGACGTGAATTGGGAAAAGAGCAGGATTTTGTGGTCTTTTTTCAGCGTGTTGTCTGACAATTTCGTCACGACCCTTTCCAGCATTTCGAATTTCCCGCTCGTCCGCACGAGATTTAGCTTCTCGTTCGCGTTCGCGTCGGAGAAGAGGAAGGGGTGTAACACGCACTTCCGCATTTGCATCATGATGTTCGCCATTTCGTGCTGCGCGGTTTTCTTCTCCTCGAGATGCTCTTTCTTATGTTCGTAGTTTTCTTCAAACTCGTCCTTCAGCATCTCCTCCTCCGCCTTTTGCTTCACTTCCTCGATCTGGAGAGTTTTTTCCTGCAACTGCTTGTACAATTTCCGTTGCCAGTGGGAAAGTGAAATCCTTACGATCGACTCCTTGTACGGGGCGAGCGTTTCGTCGGAGGAATATTGAGAGGAAAGATCCCCCCTCCCCATATTTTTGAAAAGGTATGTGCCCAAAAATTTGCGCTGCGGATTTGAGGTCACCAATCACATCTGTCTTGCAAGAAGACAAGGGCAGAAGCTTCCGCCCCATTATGGAAGCGATTTGTCATGCTGCTGGGCCTAAAGGGGGGCCGTTTGCCATGCTGAACTACTAGACCCGTACGCCCCCACCTAGCCTGGGGATCTGGCCGCCGTGCCTCTCTGCAATACAAAGCTGATTTGTGGTCATAAATCAGCATCACAATTTTCCGTTTTGATATGGGGAGGGGGGATTTTTCATTTTGATAAGAAGATCTCGGACTTCATCCTCTTTAACATGAACGGTGCGAGCATCGCGTGTAAATTCTTCGTCAACATCGCTTCCTCCTCATCCGTGAAGCTCACATTCTGCTCCAAAGCGTCCATCTCTTCCCGGAACGGGGCAGAGAACCAATGGGAAAACTCGCCGACGTTGTCGAACAGATCCGGGAGGATGAAGTTCAACAACGCGTAGAGCTCGGAAATTTTGTTCTGCAAGGGCGTCCCGGTGAGCAGAATTTTCTTCTTGCAGTTCACCTTCTCCGCCATGCAGATGGAGAATTGCGACTTCTGGTTTTTCATCCGCTGCGCCTCGTCGACGACGACCACTTCGTACTCCGGGGCGAGCAGGGCGAAATTCTTGTTGGTCGAAACTTGCTCGTAGTTGGTCAGGATCAACAAGGATTTCTTCCGCATTTTCGGGTCTTTCACCTCCTCCTTCTCCTTTTCAATCTCCTCGAGACGCTCCAGTATGATGTCATCCAAAGTTTCCCTTTGGTCCGCAGTCCCCTGATACACTACCAAACTATGCGTCGCGAGATGCTTCGAGATGTTGCCCTTGTGATCCAACACGTTCTTCCCCAAGTCGCTATCCGGGTAGAACTTCTTGAACTCGTCCTGCCAGTTCTGCAAGACCGTTTTCGGAACGACGACGAGAAACGGTCCGTGGTTGTACTTTTGCTCTTTCAAGTAGGCGAGAAAGGAAATAACCGTCGCGGTTTTCCCCAAACCCATCTCGTCGGCGAGCAGACCTCCGGTCGTGTTGTTGTAAATCGAGAGCAACCACTGCAAAGCCTCGACCTGGTGCTCCATCAGGGGCTGCTTCAACTTCGGCATGTTCTTGATCGTAATTTCCTCCTGAATGATGTGGATCAGACCCATGTACTTTTTCCTTCTCTCCTCCGGATCGATGTCGATTTTCGCTAACGCTTCTTCTTTCTCCTTCTCCAGCTTCTCAAAGTCGATGTCTTCGATGTTACAATTTTGGTCGACTACCTCCATATGATCATCGTCTTTGTACTGCCCGGATTTCTTCTTCAATAAAGTCGTCATTTGGTCGTCCATTTCCTTGCAGATGTCTGCAATGCGTTTCCGTTTGATCTTCTCGAAGTGGGCCTGCTTTTCCTCCTCGGAGAGGTTCTGAAACTCCCGACGCTTCTCCTCCATGCGCTCGTTGTGCTCTCTTTCTTCCCTTTCCTCCTGCTCTTTCTATCGAAAGGAAAAATCCCCCCTCCCCATATCGAAAACGAAATTTGTGACGCTGTATCTGAGGCCACAAATCAGATTTGTCTTGCTGGCGAGGAGGACTGCAGGCCCATATCAGGCCTGAGTAGACAAGTTCTGGCCTAGGCGCTTAGCATGGCAGACGTCTACGCTGTAGGAGCAACAGCATGACAAACCGCCTGTAGAATGTGGCGGAGCCTGTAGACTTGCCTTCATGCAATACAGCGACGATTTGTGGTCTCAAATCTGCATCACAAATTTTCAGAAGTGTCCCGGTTTGGTATGGGGAGGGGGGATTTTTCCTCACAATACTTTCTTCAATCGCTTCATCTCCGCGCGCTCCTCCTTGGTGAGCTTTTTCTTCTTCGGTTGCGAAGCGTTCTGCTTAGCAGCGGTGTTCATCGTCGAAGCTGGTGCAGCACCAGCAGCAGCAGCAGTTCCCGCCCCGGCTGGTGCAGCAGCACCTGTGTCTTTGTTTTTCCGTTTCTGGTCCTCTTCCTGCAATTTGAAAAATTCCTTCATTTCCTTCTCTGCTTCGAGCACGTCCAAGTCAAATTTCTGATTCAGCTCCTCCTTCTTCGCGTCCAAGCGCTTCCTGCGCTCCTTCTGCTTTTTCTTGGCCTCGATCTCCTCCTTCGTCTTCTTTAACGGTGGTCGAGAGTCGTCGTCGTAGTCAACGGCGGGGCGCTTGTTCGAAGCCGGTTTCTTGCCTTTCTTCTGCTGCTCCTTTCCGGGCCGTCCGTAATTCTTGTTTTTCGCCATCTGCTTGTTGTGCAGTTCCTTCACGTAGTTGTTGCGCCAGATGGTGTACTTCTGAATACCCCTCATCATAGACTGAGTGGTGTGGCCCCAAGAAGCGCACTTCGCCGCGTCTCGCGCCACCTGCTGGAGCATGTTCGCCATCTTGTCTCCATCGTGTAAACTGCCTTCAGCCTTCCGCCTCAAACGCGTGAAGACGTCGTTAGTTTTCTTCTCAAGCGCTTCAGCCGTAGCTGAGTTCCCGCCTGGCTGCGAATTATTCGACGGTAGTTGTTTCGGCTGCTGACTAAAGCTGGATTGCGGCTTCAGCTGCTGCGGAGGTGCTTTGTTTCCTGCATTCCCACCGCTAAGAGAGCTGCTGGAACTGCTCGAAGAAGAGGAACTGCCGACACCCGTCGTCATGCGCGCCGCGTCGACCGGCGACGTGGAGGGACCGCCGACGCCGCCTGGCTTAGTGTTTGCAGCACCGCCGCCCGGATTCAACGGCTTGAAAGTCGAGGACGCGCCGCTACTGGTATTTGCTTGCCTGTCCGCATCCGCTTCTGGTTGCACGACCAGCTTGCCGCTGGCTATCGCGGCTCTCACGAGCTCGAAGGCTCTAACGATTATTGGTTCCGAAAGGTAGACCAATCGTCTATCCCCAATGATTGTGATCGGATGCTTCTTCGCGAGCTGGCTGCGCGCGAAAAGTTCCAGCCGCTCCACACTGCTGCTTCCCTTCTTGTAGTGAGTTGCGGCGTACTGAGCCAGCGCTTTGCAGGCCTCGTTCGGTTCCGTGATCTTGTGAAATTGAGACGGGTCAATGTACGCAACGCCCCCCTTAGGTCGGGCGATGATAGGGGAAGGCTGAGATTTTGGGCCTTGGCTTTGCTGCGACCGCGGAGGCGGTTGCAGACCGGAAGAACCACCAGGCGCAGCCATCGCGATGAACCTTCGGAACTGTTCTTCCTTTGTGACGCTGCCGACGTAGTCGTAGAATTACTTTCCAACAAAAACGATGATCTCTTCCTACTTAACCTCACGAATTTTCTTTTGTTGGTCGCGAGGAGGAAAGAGGATCAAACGGCTGCAAGAATGAAGAAGAAAGGAAAAAACGCTAGCTCGTTGCTTTCTCAACCAATAAAACTGTACTGATGAATTATTTCGCAATAACTATGGAATGCTTTGCTCTCTTTCTGAAATTTGTTATAGTGCATAAAGAACAACATAAACCAAAGGGTATTAATTACTGAGGCGAAGCACTATACAGATCTAAAGGTCGCGAGCTCAAACAAGAAGAGCAGTGGGACGAAGAAAAAAATGACTAACGACCGGGACCTGTTTCATCAAAGTTTCGGACATAGAGCTGCAAATAGGACCCCACAAATGGAAGGCCCACCTAGCCGTAAACCCGAACAAGCCGAAATACCCCGTCGAGGACCACCATTTATTTTGAGCACGAATGCGTCCTCCTCCTCTCGATGTTAAATTTCACCTGCCTATGATCCATCGGAACTAAGTCGAGCGACAGCAAAATTCTGATCCGTGTTACGATGATGATTTTTCGCTTTCGATCTTCTTCTCAGTCCGATTCTTGTTTTATTTCAGGCCCTCCAGCGCGAATGCTGAACAAAACCGACCTGCGGAAACATAACATCTGCGAATACCGCGAAATTTTGTGCTGTGCTAGACCACTTCGCGCGTGTCCAACTTCCTCCAGTGAATATATCTAGTTGCTTGTTTCCAGCAATGAAAATAAATTCGAAGTCCACCAAGTCGTCTTCAATAATGTAGGAGTCCAATAAACACGTCTCCGAGCTTGTTTGCAGCTGATTTCTTCAGCCGTTCTTGATTAGTACAAGTTCTAGTTCCAGTAGTAAGTCTAAGTTTTCTTCTTGGAAATCAATAAAATCTTTGTCACGACCAGCAGAGGTCGATCTTTCACTATTCTTCGAATGTATCGGAGTTGCACTGCATGTGTTATACAATAAAGGCGTCTATATTCTACTAAGTACGCAAATTTGAAAGCATGACATAATGTACTGCAGTGCCGTTAAAATCTTATTTTGTTTGCTCATTCGTGCTCCCCGTAAGTCCAAACCTCACCTCATATTCCCTACACGCATACCGATACCTGCGGCAAACTTTACTTTACACTGCACCGCCGTCGTCGGCAGTGATCATGATGATTCCTCATCCTCGGAATAATCTCTGCTTCACCTCTACTGCAAGAGGAAGAGTTTATCAAATTGGCAACAGGGAGGTCTGCTTTCGCCTTCACACTCGGGTGTTCATCGTGACTACGATTCATCACTGCACGCACGCCAAACAGCAGGCTTGCGCGATCAGTTGCAACGGTACAACGATCTCATACAAAATAACAGCCTTCATCTGCTCGAAAAGTTCAGCCTTATTGTAGGTCGCACCGCACCTTAAAACAGCAGGCTCCACCGACCTGTACCTGAGTGTGAAAACTATTGAGTTACTAGCTGCGCCTGTAGTTCATCTTTCTTACTGTCTCCGCCGGAACGGGCCCCTCTTTTGCGCCGATGAAGAAATGTACAGCGGCGCCCGGTCGTCGTCCAGGGTAAAGCGGACGAAGGTAGGTGGCGGCTCCTTCTGCGGTTGGAAAAGCGAAAAATTATGCCGCGGGTCGAGAAGGCCATGATTAGCGACACCGTTTACTCCGTATTGGTTGTGATTTTTGTTTCCATTTGTATTCGCATTTCCTCCTCTCCCACAACACTCGCTTTTGAGGTCGCTTGCCATCATGTTCAGCCACCCGAAGCAGGGTTTCAGAGACGCAGGCACGATGCTGAAACAGCTAGGAGTCGAAGAAGATCCTCCATTTGAAGAACTCGTCACCTGTCGGTTGTTAACCCCCTTGTCCGACCCACTACTCTCACCTGCGCTGCTACTGCAGTGATTGGACAACGAGTGGGAGTTGCGCCCTTCACTGGTCTCATCGGAACTATCCCCAGACGCGGGGGAGACGTCGCGTTCTCGACGGTTCTGCTGCTGCAGCTGTTCCTGCTGTGTCGAACAAGGCGCGAGGACTTCCTGCAACCCTAGTTTCGTGCGCCTGCGCACGAGCCGCGTCGGGAAGTTGTAGCGGAACTTCTGTTCGTGCAACATCGCCAGTTTTGTCGCGATTTCCGTCAGGTCCTCAGGATGTTGAGCTTGACGATCAGCAGTGGTTGTACTTGAGGGCTTGATCAGTTTGCGGCCGCTCGCCTCATTCGGCAGGTCGCACGGCGATTCGTCCAAAAAGCCGGCTTTTTGAAGTTCGGCACAGTGTTGGGCGAGGAGCGGATGAATTCTCTCCTCTGTGAACGGAGGACGCGCGGGCCCCACATACGGTGGCTCTACGGAGGCA
>JACKZZ010006656.1_pt1 | contig 92121 bp, 142 predicted proteins | sample 8027871 | NCBI WGS metagenome assembly JACKZZ01 (sample SAMN15724774, study PRJNA655200) | protist metagenome | isolation source: fluorescence activated cell sorting (FACS) single amplified genomes of... | place: USA: West Boothbay Harbor, Gulf of Maine | collected 2000-07-19
TTTTGTGTTGAATCTCTATGTTCTATAACATCAAATATAATGTAATGGCCTTCACCTAAATTACTTGTTTCTTCAGGATAATATACATTACCATATGAAAAAGGATTATTTACTGGCTCCATGTGAGCCGATGGACTTTTCGATAAATCAAGTGGTGATTTATTGGCTAATTTAGCCGCAAGTTTTTTTGGTTGACCAAACCCACCAACAGCATTATTAAATCCATTTATAAGATTACTTGAAATCTTTTGTTTTAGAAAGCCTGATACTAGTTTTTTAAATGCCATTTTAATCCTTATATATATTATAATATTTATAACACCATGAAGAAATCATATAAAGGAATTTACCGTCCATCGAACCCTAAAAAATATGTAGGGGATTCTACTAAAATAGTATATCGTTCACTTCTTGAGCGTAAGTTTATGTTATATTGTGACAACAGTGTAAACGTAACTAATTGGGCTAGTGAAGAACTAGCAATAAGATATTACAATCCTATTGATAAAAAGTACCATAGATACTTTCCTGACTTCATTGTTAGAACTATTAAAGGTAAGAAACTTATTATTGAGATCAAACCATTTCGTCAATGTAAACCACCAAAGACACCTAAGAAGAAAACAAAGTCGTTTATGCGTGAGTCATTCGAGTATATCAAAAATCAAGCAAAATGGAAAGCAGCACAATCTTATTGTGAGGATAATGGAGCTGAGTTTAAATTGATTACTGAAAAAGACTTAGGTGTTTATTAGTTATTATATAGCGGGTGAGCTATTTGAAATAACTCCAAGTCACTATTTTTACTTCCACTTACTCCACCAGCATATACTGTTTCATTATTATTGAATACTTTTGATGAACCATCTACTATGCTATTATTACTTTGTATTTTTTCATCTTTTACAGGTTCTAATCCAGTTGGTGTTTTATAATTTGATCTATTTTCTGGATTCATAATGTTACCAGATTTAATTTCAAAACCATCCTTTGTTAATGGTATTATTTTTCTTTTACCATTGGAGAATACCTCACCTTTTTTAGGAGCTGGTACACCTCTATCTCTCTCATAAATTTCATCATAACGAGGATCATCAGGTTGTATTATTTTTTTTGTTTCCTGATCTACAATTGATCTTCTCATCACTTTTGAAGACATATCACCTTCTTCAGCAACTGGTGTAGGACCACCAATATCTTCACCATAATTTTCTAAACCAGTCTTATCATCTTTACCAAAAAAATCTTGTAATTTTTTCATTGCCACATATATCAAACCTAACACTGCTAAAATTGCAACACCAAGAGCAATTTGAGGTAACATTGCTAATATACTAGCCTTTAATCCTAATGCAAACTTTTTTAATGTACCTATCAACCCTGTGAATAGTGGTTTTAATAATTTTAATGGCTTTAATATTTGACCAAAAGTTTTTCCTAATTCTTTAACTGCATTAATAGGTGCCATAAATCCTTCTATAAAAGTACCACCTATATCAGATATAACATCAGGTACATATTCATCAACAAAATTACTAACACCTTCTCTACCTCTTTGGAATATACCAGGTTGCTTTTCACCTTTGTCGCCTAATACTTCCTTCTGTTCATCTCTTTGTTTTTTCTTTTCTTCTATTGCTTCAGATTGAAGTGAGATGTCTTTTCTTTTTTTAGAAATTGCTGTAGTTTTTAGTTTTTTATCTTCTTGTAATAACTTTCTATCTTTTTCTAAAGATTTTTCCATATCAGCAATATTTTTTTCAAGTAATTTCAAGTTGTCTTGCCTTGTTCTTATTTCTGCTTGTGACAATATTTTTATATCACCTGATTTTTCTATTGTTGCTACAATATTTTTTTCTCTTAATGCTTGAATTTTTGTTTCTGATTTGATAAGTTTTTCTTCTCTTTTTGTTTGGAAGTTAGCAAGTTCTTTACTGTAGTCTTTTAAATCAATACCTAGTTTTTGTACTAGTCTATCCAGTTTATCTAACGCAAGATTAAATGTTCTTACACTACCACTTTGTAAATCTTCTAATACTTCTTCAACCATTTTTGGTACACTAGGTATAACAGTTTTAGCAGCAGATTCCATAGAAACTTTTGCACTCTTAAATACTGCTGTAGCTATTTCAGATACAATTTCTTGTACTTGACCTTTATCTGTTGTGTTATCTAGTGATGGTAACATTATTTTTGACTATCTATTTTACTTGGTTTACCATTAACGTACAAACCAAACCATGCAGCACCAGCACCAACAACAACTGATACGAAACCAGCTTGTGCATTATTTGGATCCGGTAATGCCATAAACCATTGCATTGTTGAATAGAATGCATATCCATATAACAGCATGAATACTCTTGGTATCAAACGCCAGTTAGACATGAATTGAGGTATTTCTATTTTAAGAAAGTACCATATATTTTTTATTAATGTTGTTCCGTGTTCTATCATTTGTTTGCCTCTCTTTTTCTTTTTTCGTTTTCTTCTTTTATGTAATCTGTCAACATAGTTACATAAATGTCTTTTTCCCAAGGTATCAAATTATCTAATTCAGTCAATGAATATTTATGATGTTGCATCAACGCAAAATTTGTTTCATAGTATGCCTCTAGGTTGGTATGGGAGAGGCTTATTGAAAAAAATCTTGTAAACCCTTAAAAGTTATTTTACTCGTAACTTTAGTCTTTGGGTTTTCTACATCAATCTCATATCTTAATTGTGGCATTGTATCAAAAAACTTTTTAATTTTTTTAAATGTTTCTTGTGACAAACTCTCAATAAAATCTTTTAATTCTTGTTTTGTACTATCTTTCGCTGGATATGTCTTGTCACCTTCATAAATGTGGTCAATACAATCTACAATAACTCCGAACACTGTATCTAAATTTGTTCCATCATTTATAATATTTAAACCAACCTGACTAGACTCTAACGTAGGATAATTAAAAACAACTCCTAATTTTCTACTCTCATCAACCATAATATTATTAGTGTGTTCCTCATCAACTTCGACATTAATTTTTGATAGGTCAACTTCTACGGGTGTAAAAGTTTCTTTATCATCTGGACATAACACTCTAAATTTTGCTATTTCACCAACTGATTTAGCTCTAACTTGTAATAATATATACTCTAAATCAAACATTGGTAGTTTGTTTATATCTAGTTTTTCAAAAGTACAAGCAGCTATTACTTCTTTAATTGCTGAAACAATTTCATTATTTTCTTTTGATTCCATAGCCATCATTAATATTTTTTCTTCTTTGACTAGGAATGGTCTAAATTGAACAATTATATCTTGCGATGGTAAAGTCAATTCATATCTTGGTATTTCTACACTTGGTAACGCCATTATATTCTCCTTAATAATTTTATATATTTAGTGGTGGTATTTTAAATGGTGGGAAAACTCTACCACCTGTAATTCTACCAATCGGTGCTCGTCTTCTCAATTCATTTAACACATCTCTACCAGCTCGTCTTATTTCTGGTGGTAACTTACTTATCAATCCACCAAACACTCCACCTGCTCGTTTTACAGTTGGTTGTTTAAATTCTGATTGTCCTACTTGTATTTCTCCTGCTCTATCAATAAAGTAATTTACCCAATATCTAAAATCAAATGTAACAGTAAATGTCTGTACATCATTAGACGCATGAGCAAATGAAACTTCACTAATTGTTTTTGGATAACAATCGAATAGTCTTACGCCATAAGTTACGTCATCTCTTTCTTGCCTACTAGCATAACTTCCTAAAGCAAATATATCAATTGGCGCAACATAATCATTGTAATAGTTATAGTTATGTGTAACATTACTGAATGCTGCCTTTTGCCATATCTCAAAATAAGTTCTTTCTCTCATAAACTTATCTGTATAAAATGTTGCTGTAATAGGTGCTGAAGTGTAATCGTAAATGATTTTTCTTGTTGGACCATTATGTCTGATCTCTTTTGTAATTGCCTCTCTATTAGGCATTGATATTTCATTACAGAATGCTTGTACACGTCTTTTGGTTGTGTCTGTTCTCATAGCATGAGTATCAACACTTGTTGAAAAACCTTGTGTTTCATCATCACCTTGTAAATCTGTATCACCAATAGCATTTCCTGATGTTACACCATTTGGCATACCAAACTCTACATAGAACCTTGCTTTTCTTTGAAAGCCTTCTGCTTCGTTTATGTATGATTGAAAACGACCCATTGTCGTTTCTGGATTACCACCAGCTTTCTGTCTTAATCGTGGATCGTTTTCCACATTTTCTAATGAGCGATCACGTGGCAATCCAATTCTTACATCAAATCCACCAATTCTTTTTCCGCCTCTTAAAATAGCCATTAGTATGGTTGTCCTTTTCTAAATTGTTGTACAGGTAACATTACTGCCAATGCTGCTTCATCAAAATCAACTCTTAAAAAATTAGACATAACATGATTGTACAAATATTTCTTAATTGTGTTTCTAGCAATACCCACATTCTTAATACCATCGTAGGTTGCGTCTATTCTTGTATTTTTACTCATACCACCAGATGCATATCTTTGTAAGTTGTTTAACAAACTAACTCTTTGTAGTGGTCTAATATAGTGAAAGTTCATTCCCATAAAACCACCTGGAATTGTTTCCAATGGCAATACAAGTGGAAATGTATCATACAAAGGTAGTGTCTTTTTATATTTAGGGTCATAGAAGAACATATTTAATCTTCCTCTACTAGGTATACCATTTAGTTTACCTGAATTCATTAGTTTTCTAGCAGTAATTCTATCACCCAAGTCAGATACAGTTTTTCTATACCATTCAGCGCTCTTACGAACACCACCTTGTTTATCTTTTAAAGGATCCAGGATGCTTATTGCCATGTCTATATTTATACGAAAAAGGAGTGCCGTATTTCTACGACACCCCTAAAGTTATATGAAGTGAGAGAGAGATTACTCCTCTTCAGCTAATTTACTAAAATAAGATAACGTATCGTCATCATCACTAGCTGTAGATGAAGTATTTGCTTCATTACTTTTTACAACATTGCTGGTTTGAGGTGGGAGGTCTACTTTATCAGCAGTTGTTGTACTTCTTACACCTGTAATCGTCCTATTCAGTTTCTCTTTGAGTTCGTCATAGGTCTTAAAATTATCGGGTGCGAGAAATGGTTTTAGAGGGTGTTGAGAAGACCATAATTTCTTAATATCTTCGTCACTCTCTTTAATTTGTGAAACGCCTTCAAATTCAGATTTGTCGTAGTTCCAGTAACCATCAACTTTTCTGATCTTTAGTTTAAAGTTTGCACCTTTCCAAAAATCAAATGGGTTCATAGGCTTTTCATCTTCAAATGCTGGTTGCATTGCTTCTGTAATTTTATCAAATATCTTTTTACCAAATTTGAATAAAGCAACTTTACCTTCATTTTGAGGATTTTTAGGGTCACTCACAACAAGAATATTTGCATAGTAAGATAATTTTCTTTTTCTCTTTCTAGCAATTTCTTTATCACTATCTAAACCTGTATTCCATAGTCTAGTGTTTTCTTCACTGACAGGGTCTTTTTGGTTTAAAGTTGTTAATGAGTTTTCAATATACCAACCACCTACATCTTGGAATGCATGTGACCATACTCTTTGCCAAGGTAAGTCTTCACCTTCAACTGCAGGTAAAAATCTAATAACAGCATAACCATTACCAGTTTTATCTAACTCTGGTTTCCAAAATCTGTCGTCTTGGTATTTTGATTTGTTTTTATCTTTGTCCTCAGGATTGAGGTTAGCCTCGATGGCTTTTGTAAGTTTGTCAAAGTTACTTGACGATTGTTTTAACGTGTCGAAATCCATATTATATCTCCTTTGTATGTATTATCGTATTGTTGTATTTGTGTTACCTGTTTAATCGGTATCATAGTTATTTATAATAGTTGTAGTCATTATAACACATTTATTTAAATTTGTCAAGTGTCATTTCAAACGACATATATTCTAAATTCTTTAAACCAGTCCACTCTGATATAGTTGAACTTACCGGTGTTTTACCACTATTTCCATCAGGATTGACTTTATAGAATTGTATTTTAGGGTTTTCTGTCATTAATGTTTTCCATTGATTAATCCAATTGACAGATGGTATTGGTGAAGCTTCTGGTACTCCATAGTATTTTGTACCCTTGTACATATTGTTTATCTTATGTGTATCACTTACCAAGTCATGTCCAATCAAATACATCTCTGTTAAATCTTTTTCTTTTATGGTTGCAACTCGCCCACTTGTAGCGCCACATGCCCAACCTCTATCTCTTTGACCTTCAACTAAATCATCTAAACTATTTGACTTGTCATTTTCTTTTATCCAACTTACGTGTGTCAATGAATTATTAACTTCCTTTTGTATAACTTCATTTCTTTCTAATTTCTTTTTTAAAATGTTTACTGTACCTGCTAGGTTTGATCCATGGAATACAAACTCTTGTCTATCGCCTCGTTTGTTTTCTACTTTATTAGATGAATATTTTTCTACAAGTTCTTTATCACTTGGATTCATATTAGCATACACTAATGAGTGATATGTCATCGCTGGTACTTTTGTCCAATTTCTTAACCAAGTTTCATTATTATCACAATAACCACTATGATATATCTCATGCATAATTCCATGGTCAACAGCTGTCAATACATCTGGTGTAAAATCTCTATACAAAGCATTACAACCATAAATCTTACCATGAGGTCTTAACTTCAACAAGTCTATTGACTGTCTACTCTCACCATTCCCGATACAGAAAACTCTAGTTGCCATCTCTTGTTACCAAATTATCAGGTTTGTTAATAGGTAAACCCATTCTATCAAACCATTTGTTTTTTACATTATAAACGTGTCCAAGTGTTCCATCATCTAATTTAATTGATCGTTTATCTATCTTACCATCATACTCGGAACCGTCTTTCATTATTAATTTTAATGTGCCGTGAAGATCACCATAGATTCTATCAATAACTTTATCGCCAATCTTATTTGATTCTGGTATTGTATTATTACTCATTTACAAAAATCTCTTTCATAATTAATTTACATTCAGTCACATTAAAATTAACAAATGGTTTTAATCTGGTAATCTTAGATGCGATTTCAGGCCATACAAAAGTTTCTTTAATTTCTTTATTCCAATTACGCACAAACGACAAGTAGTGGTCAAGTACAACTGCCGACTGATAGGATACTTTTTTTTGAAGAAACAATTGTAAAAGTCTAGGATGCTGTCCACTATTAGCATGAAGACCATCATCAAAAGAAATGCCACGAGCATTAAAGTCATCACTAATACATACGCAATCACTTCTAAAGTTATAGGTAAATGCTTCTTTACGTTTCTTAAAATCCATGTAAACATCTTTACCATCTCTCTGTAACAAATTACCAATCCATCCCTTGCTATCTGCAAGAAAGTTAGCAACAAAGAAATCAAGTATTTCATCTTTTCCATATCTTGTACTTAACTTATGAAAGAAGTATCTATCCTTTCTTTTTGTAAATGTGTCAAGTTTGGCATTGACTTTTCCTCCATACTTGATATAGTCATATGATTTAGATGTAAAATGCAATTTAACTCCCAAGTAAATTTTATATACATCAAATCCTCCATACATTACAATGGCAATACTCCACATCTAGGTAAGCTTAATAATCTTTTATCCGTAGCTTCTACCTGTATCTTTTCTTTTAGTGATTTGGATATAAGAGAACCGACTGTACCTGGATCTATATTATTTTCTTCACAGTAATGAATAACAGCTTCCATATGTGTTAATTTTAAGTCTTTTACTAATTGTTCAATCTTCAAACTAAATTCTTTACTTTTCATATCATTCCTTTATTGGGTGGCTACTAACGCTAGCGTTCACCACCACAGTTATAACTTTTATAATATATCATAATAAAATCAAAATGTCAATGTTATTAAGCGCCTTTTTCTCCTAATAAACTTTCATTCATTCTTAAATCAAATGTATGAAATATAATACATCTTTCGGTACCAGCTTGTGTATCAATAGTTGCTAATGTTTGATTATATTCATTGATGTAATAAGTTACCATGAATACAATTGCTCCATTAGGATTAGAACTCTCTCTGCCAAAACTTAAATTGATTGGTGTAAATTCATTATTTTCAACATATTTTTGTACTTCGCTTGGAGTACCACACACCATTGGTGATTGTGACAGCCAAAAGTTATATCGTTGTTCTTCTTCTGCATAACAAAGTGTGGTAAATAATAATACCACAACTGCTATTATTTTCTTCATGTGTTCCCCTTTAGCATTTTAAGGCAGCAAGTAGGAATAAATCACCCTTAAAAAGTTTATTCTGTTATTTTATTTTTATTCTGTTCCTCATAATATTTATAGAAATCCTGAATAGCAACACCTAGTTTATCTAGGTATTCTTTCTTATCTCTAGTATATGATTGAACTGTACCATCTTCAGCGGCAAGTAAAATAACAATTTGTTCGATTGGTTTACCAAATAGTTCTTCGTACATAATAGCATATGCAGTTGTCTGTAAGAAATAGTTTTCAATCCAATCTTCTTTTCGTTCTTTGTTTGCTGTTTTGAAGTCAATTACTGATAACTTACCATTGTATTCAGCGATACAATCAACTTGACCAGCGATTGTTAACTTCTTACTATACATAATGGTTTCTAAACAATGTATATTATCAACTTGATCTACATATGGTTTTAATAGTCTGAATAGACCTAATGGAAGTACATCTCTAATAGATGGTGTTTCATTCTTAATGTACTGTTCAACAAGTGTGTGAGTTGCTTTACCACGTCTAGCCGCTCTTCCCATTTCCCAATTGGCAACTTTCTCACCAATACTATCACGCCACTTTTGTAATCCTTCTTTTGAACGAATACTTAATACAGTTGTGATAGATGGGTATGCTTTACCATCAATTTCGTAAAATCTAAAACCGTTTACTTTTTTACCTACGGTCACAGGTAAGTTCTTCTTATCTAAATCTACAAATTTAAATTCTTTTTTAGCCATAATATTTTATTCCTTATATTGTAAGAGTTCATTATAACATAAAAGCCCGAACAAGTCAACTCTCATTCGGACTTTTATTATAGTTAACTTAACTAGCTTTCTTATTAATAATAATCATTTTATACGCCTCTACATTCAATGTACCCATAGCTTTATTATGATATTTTGAAGTAACTGCCAGATTATCAATGGTGGTTTTACCACCTTGTGACCAAGGTTTTATATGTGCGCCTTCGGCGTTTTCCATAGTCAATGGTTGTCCATCAACGTAATCCACATAACCTTGTTTAGCAAGGACTTGTTCGATCAACTCTCTGCTAAAAGTTCTATTGTCATCTTGCGTTAAGATATGACTTCCTAAATCAATATCTTCAAGTAACCAATCAATAGATGTTTCAATCTTTTTGAGATTTTTATACTCACCAAGATAACCTCTCATAGCTTCTGATCTAGTTCTTACACCCTTATCATCTTTATATGTTTCAATCTTTGTAGGATCTTTACCGATAAAAGAGTTCAAAGAGTTAGTGAAATCTAGCCACAAATTATCAAAGTTATTTACTTTAAATGATTTGTGTTTATCCATTAAAAATAAAAACAATCTGGATGCCATTACAAGTTCTCTATATGCAAGACCTCTACCATTGTGTTTTTTCATTTTTGCTCTGGACAAATCCATAATTAAATAAAGAAATTTATTTAACTTCTCTTTTAATTTGTTAGCAACATCTGGTGAAATATTATTATCAGAATACATTTCTTCCAATTCATCATTAGAAGCAGTATTTAATAATACTTTACCTCTCCAAAATTGTAATAATACTCTAGCCACATATTCTTCTAGCTTAAGTCTATTATTATCTGAGGAGATGTTTTCAAAAATATGTTCATCACCTTTTGGAGATAATTTACTTTTGAATAAAATGTGAGGAATATTGTTTATTTCCTCAATTTCTCTAACAGTTTCTCTCACAATTTTAGCAATTGGAGTATCACCATAAGAATTTAGCATTTCTTGGTGGTTAACAGGAGTTGTTGTATTAAAAACTCTAAACTGTTTACCTTTCCAATATGATGTTTTATTTTTATAAATTACAAACCTTAATTCATAATTCATAAACTCTTTTCTTTCATCTTCTGGTAATTCACTAAAATACTTACCTCCATATTTTGAGTGAGATTTGTGTATTGGAAATACACCATTAACAAAGTTTTTGATTTCTCGTTTTCTATTTCCACCGTCAACTGATTCTAACTTGAATTTAGATTCAGAAACTTCAATCAATTTGATTTCACCTATATCATACCCATCTAATACGGCAGCGATAATTGATTGTGCTTTACTAGGTTTATTTCCACCTAGTCTATTTGTTTGAACAGGAGGTCTTTGACCCACTGGATTATCATTAGTGATTGGCTCTAATTCTGTGAGATAAACACCAATTGATATTTGTTTATATGTATATTCTAACATATATACCTCTTTCTATTATAGTTTATAGGTACCTCTGGCCCAATGCTCTGGATACCGTTTATTCATAAGAATCAATTAATGAATCTTATCTCTCTAATATATCACAATTTGAGTAATTTGTCAACCCTAAAATAAAAAGGCGCCATTTTAGACGCCTTTTTCACAGTATAAATCGTTAATCTCGTCAGGAGTTCACTCTGAAGCGTCTTTAGGCTTAGCGTGCACTCTATATGAGTATTCCTCATACTTTGTCTTACCATTATCATCTCTATATGCTCTTAAAAACTGTTTTCTATTATCGTCTTTGTTCTTAAATGAGCAGTGAATCCAACCACTATTTTTTTCTTCTGGTTTCCAGAATTCCAAGATCAATTGGTCATAGTCTAAATTCTTATCAATCCAATGTGCTAATTCTTGGTTAGATACACCAAAGATTTCAAAGTCAGCTGCTTGACCTAGAGAATGCTGTGAAGTAAGAGATGAACCAATTGCTGAACATAATTCAGGTGATCTAAAACCACTAGATACTGTAACTGGAGTGGCATAATGGTCACGCACTGGTTGGAGTATATTTTCACATAACTTTTGTAATGCATCAATTTGATCTTCGTTAGGATTATTGTTTATTCCTTTACGTTCTGCTGTTTGACTAGCAACAAGTTCTTTTAACGAAAAGTTTTTACTTAATTTCATTTGTTTCCTCTTGTTAGTTTGAGTAAGTTTTCTATTTGAGCCTTAATTATTGGTTTTCTATTTGGCCAATGGATATACGGCTCATCACTTTTAGATAGATTATATAAAAATGGTAATACTATTTTTTCTATATCCTTAAATCTTTGCAATGTATCTGCGTCACTTATTTCTTGTGTAATAGTTTCTTTTTCTGATACAACTTGCATGATTTCATTCATCATAGATTTAATATCTGATACGTCTGATTTTACTTTTGATAATTCTAAATTCGAATTTTCTAATACTTTAGGATCAATGGCTGGTTGTGTTTCTTCTTTTGGTATATTTGATACAGGAGTTATACCCCAATCTTCATCAAGGTCAAACCCTCGCATATAATCTGGTATGTCGTCTGCCATTATTTTTTACCTCTTAATCTTCTCTTATTTTTTGCTAGTGCTTGTTCTGTTTTAACTTGTTTAATAGTTTTCTTATTATATTGTTGGCCAAGAGGACTGTTTGGGTGTGCCTCTGCTATTCTACTTAAATTTTCTTTCCAACCATTATCAGTTTTATAACTAGTACCACTCACACCTGCTACTATATTTAGTACCTGCGGAACCTGTGTGATGTGTTTATTCTTTTTCATATACACTTCCATTTCTGAAATAGTCATCATTTCTGTAAATTCCTTATTCGTTTTTTTATTTCTAAATGTGTATATCGGCATTACTTAAACTTTAGGTTTTAATGGGTCTTGTTCAAAGTATTTTCTAATTACTTCTAATTGGTCATCATACTCTGCAATTATTTTTAATTCTTTTTCAATTGCTTCTAATACATCTGGATGCTCACCTATACCAGCAGCATTTTTTAGATATATCTCTACATTCATTGAGTGTTTTGCAATATGACCTTTTGCGTGGTCTTTGATTGCCTCTATCATATTTTTTCTATTATATTCAGCCATTTTTTTTCTCCTTTAATATTCTACCATAGTTAGGCCAACCAAATTTATCAGGTGACTCATCTATATATCTCCAACGAATTATTCCTGTGTTCGGATTTCTTTCGTAAATTTTTTCTCTAGTTTTTTTATTCTTTAACTTCGCCATCTTCTAAACCTTTTCTTAATATTTCTTTTTCTTCTTCTGTATAAGGTCTTATCATTTTTATGTCCATATCCAATCCTTTTCTTCTATATTTACTTTTCTATTGTAACTACCCTTACCTTTTTTAGCTTTAACAACCTTTTGTTTATACTTCGGTGTTCTAACTTCTTTTGCTACAGGATTTGGTTTCTTCTTACCAAAAATTTCTTCCCAACGTTTTGAGTAAACGTCATTTGTTGGCCTAGATTTACCGTCCCATTTAAATGGCATTTTCAATTCCCTCTGTATACCATTTTGGTGGTTGTGATGGAGCTTTCCAAGATGCCATATCTTTTTTCTTCATTACGTAATATTTTCTGTACGAACCAACTACATCGCCCGGTATCTTACACTCATCAGGCATTGCTGGTGTGGGATCTGTACTGATTTTATTTATAGGAATATTTTTAGGTGGAGATTTCAATATCTGACCTAGTTTTCTTATAGTCATATGATCTTCTGTATGATTATATCTTAACTTAAACTCATCATTTAATGCAATCATGTGCCTATATAACCAATTATAATGAATTGCGTTTGCCATAACCCAAACTGTACTAGGGTGTTTTACGTGTGAAGCTTTGTATATAATAGCTTCTTCATTAGAGTTTTTTAATCGCCATCTTTTAATTCTTCTACCAGCTTTAGTCTTGTCTTCATATTGTTCACCATCAAGTAATCTATGTGCAGTAGATAGCATTTGAGCTGATTCAATAATCATTTTTACTACATGCTTATCAATAAGCATTTTCGCAGAAACCACAGGGTCTTTATGTACATAAAATATATTCATTAATTAATTACCTTATTAAAATACGATTCAACTCCATACATAGTACATAATTTTTTGAATACACCATACCAATACCGTTTACTCCAGTCGGTAGTAGCTGTTCTACAAATTCTTTCTGCGTTGGAAATTCTTCTTATCTCATCTTTTGTGAGATATGGAAACTGTAATTTTTCTAAATCAATTTTTGTTATCATAATGTATAATATATCATAGATTGAACTGTTTGTCAACCCTTATTTTTTGTCATTCCAATCGTAAATTTGGTCAAGTTTTACTTTGATTTCATCTGGTGACATACCCTTAAAATCACCCATTGTAGTCATTAATTTTTTGTAATCTCTTTGTTTTTTACCCAATTTCTCTAATCGTTTCTTTTGTTTATTTAACTTGTCTTGTAAATCAACTTTATTTTGTAACTTAATTGTTTGTCTTCTCATCTTCCACTGTCTTAATGATATGTTAGCGGCGATTAAGAGCAGTACAGCGAGTGGGTCAAATACAAATATGAGTATCAATATCACTATACGAACAGCCTTGTCAAAGTTGTCTTCCGCATTCACTCCATAGATTAATTCTGCCACATATTTAATAGGTCCTACTTCTGCTTCTATTTTATTTTGTTCTAAACTTAATGTTCCTTTTTCTTCGGATAGTTTAGCAATCTCATTACTTGCTTCTTTAATTGCATTATTTAATTCGTTTCTTTCTACTTCTTGTTTCTTACGTTCTTTTAAACCTCTAGTTACAAATTCTTTTTCAATGTAAACTTCTAATGCTTTATCTAATTGATCTAATGTCTTTTGTGATCTGTCTATAATATTTTGTTGTGATTTAATTTGATTATCTAATAATGAAATTTTTATGTTATTTCCTGAAGTCGGTTTGACTTGATCTAGGTGTGCCTTTGATAGAAAACCAAAGATACCCATTGATGTTATGAATACTAAAACTATGATTGCTGTAAATAGATATACTTTTAAAAGTCTTGGTACATCTTCACTCCAATTATTATATAACCAACTGGCCGCTACCAGCTTACCAACTTCTAGTGCTGAACCCATAGCTATAATAGGCATAGTCGCTCCAGCAAATAATGTCGCTAGACCAATGATAGAATACCCAGCCGCTATAACAGATATAGATATGGCCGATAGAAATGTTAGTATTATTAAAAACATTATTGTATGTTATACTCTTTTCTAATTTTCTTTATTATACTTTTTACTTTAGGAAAATAATCTTTATCTGAAGCGTAGGCACCTAGTGTTTCTACTAATATAAATGGATCGTCAATTCCGTCTTCTCTTAACTTCCTATAATCTTCAAAACTACTACCATTATTTAGTATTTTAATATAATGTTCTACACTATAGCATTCGTGTTCATAAACTCTTACACCCCATTTTTTAGGTGTATTTGATGGTAACATATGTGGTTGTTGCAAATCATATGTTCTTATACCAAATAGATTTTTACCAACTTTGGCGAACCGACTATCACCCCAACCAGACTCTAATGCTGCCTGAGCAAGTAATAGTTCTACATTTACTTTTTCAAAATCTTTATTTTTGTAATACACATAATCCACACATTGTAAAACGTTATCTAAAAATTGTTGATTGTTGGTGTGTTCAAAGTTAGGTTTTTTAGGAACACTTGCCTCTGCTTGTGATATAACTTGATTTTTATATTCAAAAAACGTAAGGGTAAAAAAGATAGCAATGGTTGCCACCATCAATGTTCTAATTACAGTTTTAAATGTTTTCATTTAACCCTCGCTATGTATTCGTATGCTTGTAAAGTTTTTTCATTAAAGTCTTCATAAGTTTCTTTTAACTTTACTTGAAAAAAATCTAACTTATCTCTGTATTGATTAGCATTATCAAATATCTTTTGAGCTTGTTTTTCTGTATAGTTGTTGTAAATATCATTTACCCAATTACCCACATAATAAATTTTTCCTGTACCAACTTTATTACTCGGTTTAGCAAGTTCTCTTAATTGTAATAATGCTTCCCCTATGTTCTGTTTAACGTAATGATCTAACTCTTTGCTTTTCTTTCTCACTTTTTCCATAATATACTTTCATTTTTATAAGTCAAGGCCAATTGCGTTTAATTTTGGTCTAAAACTGTAAAACAACTTATTATGATTTCCAGTATCACCTACATTAGCCATTTGATATAGGTGGACCATTTCGTGTCCTAATGTGTCAACGAATTCTCTCTTGTCATAGTATTCCGGTAACATTTCTAAATGGAATACTCTAGTTCCTTTTCTCTTCCATTCCCAAACTACAACTTGACCCATACATTTAATTTTAGGGTCTCTAATATTCTTAATTAAAATTTCATTAAATGGAGATAGTACATTATCAAAGACTGCTTTATTGATAATCTCAAAATACTTTTTAATATCTTTGTAAGTTGTCTTGTATTTTTTTCGACTCGCAAGTTCACGCTTGAGAATTTTTTTAATTCTCATGTTATTGTTGACTTTCATTTTGGCACTCTTTATCTTCAATTTTACTTCCTTTTAATAATAGGCACTTATGTGTCTTATCAAGTTCAAGTCTTAATTGTGTCATTACGCTGTCCATAATGTAAGGCAAGTGTTGTTGTAATATCGACACCATTTGAATAGCAAACTGATGTCCCATTTTACTCATTTCAGATTCTAACAATTTCTGGTGGTCCATGTCGGTACCTTTAATTGTTTCTGTTATAACATGACCAATAACTGCCTTGTTATATTCATCTGATTTAGCAAGACTAGATAGTCCAAACCAAATCATAGTATTCAATACTATAATTGTTATCAAAAATTTACGCATAATATATATTTCTCTCTTTCATATTTATAATATACACTATAAAGAGGTGTTTGTCAACCGGTATTTTGCGAGTATTTACTTGATTTTGGAGGGAACAAAGGGTGAACATTAGATGTCGCACCCTTTATTTTATGTGATTCTATGGAGTAACGTAATCGTCATTCCAACCAAAGGCTTCTTTAACCATATCTGCAGTTAAACCTTTGTACATTTTGTTTAGTGTGTTATTCTTAACTGCTAACATCACCTGTGCTTCGTCTTTATGTAATCCTTCTAGCATTTGAATAAACATAGTTTCTTTTCTTAATTTACTCAAAGATGGATCAGCACCTTTTACAAAATGCCATAGTTTTTTTGATTCCGTCATTAAAAGTGTATGTTCTGTTCCTGCGGGTACATCATTTTCAATATACGGTGGGATACCTTCTGGTAATTCCCATTCTATTTTTGGATCAAAAGCACCTTTTAAGATTTGTCTTAAAGCAGGTTTATCATACTGTCTTAAAATCTCTATCTTTTTAGGTTTATCTTTTGCGTTGTTTATTTTTAAAAAGATTTCACTTATTAGCAAGTTACCTGAACCAGACGTTGCCGCCATTGCATTCATTGCCTTTTTAGAAATCAGATTTGGATTGTCTGCCATTATATTTCTCCATGCATGTTATCAAAAATCATTTATATTTTCAATCAATGACTTCAGTTTGTTTTCTATAAAGTACGTTAACAGTAGCGTCCTACTAGGTACTTCATATGTTTCATACTTATTCAGTATGTTATTATATATATGACCAGGAATTTCACCTAAGTCTATCAATGTCTTATTTCGTTCATAATACTTTTTAGTTTCTGAACCTAGAGGTATGTTTGATATATTCGCCCACTCCTCTAATCTTTTCTTATTTATAGGTCTTTGTTTTGTGCCTGTAACAAATACATCATCTGGACTTAATATGTTTGGTATTCCATCTGATCTATCTCCCTTAATAATTTGTTCATGTAAAAATCTAATTGGGTCTTCATCTTCTACAAACTTCTTTTGTATAGGTGCATATTGTTTTACATTAGAATACTTTTGTAATTGAATAAAGTCTTTATCGCCAGAAACAATCATAATTTTTTCTTTATCATGGTTCTCTTTTACAAGTACCCCAATTATATCATCTGCCTCAACACCTTCTATATGAATAACTTTATATGGAAAGTTTTTAGCAAGTTCATCTCTAATCTCACTGATCAATTGAAATAGACTAGACCAATCTTTTTTATCTTCTTCTCTGCCTTTTCTTCTAGCATGTTTGTAATGAGGAAATATATCTCTACGCCATGGATTAGCGCCATCAGCACATAATATAGTTTTACCATATTCTTCTTTAAACTTAATGTTATAACCTCTCAGCGAGTTTAAGACCATGTGTCTTAACATATCTTTGTCTGGTATCTCATCTAATTGACCTCTTGTGTGAGCCATTAGATTTGAAATCAACACTTGGTTTAAATCTACTAATATCATATTGGCAATACTCCTATTGTTTCAGATTTAGTAGACCAATCTCTAGCAAGGTCCATAACTCTTTTTCTGTTTTTAAAGTTGATAGTTTTATTGTCTAATAATTTTTCAAATACCTTATCTACTCCAGCACCTAGTTGTAAATTGATATGTTTCTTAAATTTAAACTTCTTAAATTCTTCAAATGCGTTTACTACAATATGTTTTTGAAATGGTTTGTTTAGTTCTTCCCATGTCATATTGTAAAAAAACTCTTTAACTCTTAATGATAGATATGGAGTTAAGAATTGTTTACCATTATTTCTAGCAACAAGTTCATGCCATAAGAAACCAGCTTGATTATTATAATCAAAGTAATTGTTTCTAAACTCATCAAACTTTTCTTTCGTTTGACCTGGACCATAATGTATCATTGCTTTTTTAGATATACCATAATACCCATCAGCAGCCCAACCACTAATTACTACGTGTTCTTTAATTTCAGGATATACATATAAAAATGGAAAACAGCACTCAAAATGTGTTTTCTTTTTACATCTTACTTCATGTACTAATCTTAAAAAATCATTCTCTAAATTATCTGTTGGTACTTCTACTACTACACAATCCCAACCAAATAGTTTTGATACTTCTTTTGCCTTTAATGCATCATAACTTGGTTGATCTTTTAAATGAAATGTATAAGCTGTAACCTTTTTACCTAGTCTTTGTGCTGCGAAAGCAACTGATAAACTATCAACTCCTCCAGAAAGTAAAACAGCGACTTCTTTGTCGCTGGTTTGTTCTGCTATTTCATTCTGTAATAATTCTCTAATCATTTAGAATACTCATCTGTTACATCTGTTACTGTGAGTTTACCTACAAAGTTCTTCCAATGGTCTTCAGGATCTCCAAAGTTTTCTTCAATATAGTCGTGGCCTTCTTCTTCCCATTTTTCTTCTAGTTCTTCTACAGTGATACCCTTACAATTTGTAAAGTATAGAGAACACTGGTCATCAACTTCACCGTCTTCATAAACACCAGTAGCGCCTGTATCAATATCAAAATCTTCATTATCATCATCAGCAGTTACCCAATTTTCTATAGGTCCGTCTTCTTCTTCGTCTGTATTCAATCTAATTACACACCAACCCCAACGATACATTTCTTCCATAACAAATGAGATTTTACCGTCTTCACTTTTGTAAAGTGTGTTTTCATATACACTCTTTTTTTGTTGTGTTTCAATTTTATAATACTTAATCATTTAAATATTTCTTTTTGTACCAATTATAAAAATGTTTATCACCAAAGTATTCTACAACATGACTTGCTGGCACTTGGTCACTTCGAATACAATCAGCAACTTCTTGGTATTCTGTTCTATCTACTTTTAATTGTTTTTGTGGTTTCATTTTACTTAAAGTCATAAGGTGTCGTTTTCTTTTTATCGGCTTCAATTCGTTCAATGTTTTTTCTATGTCTTTCATACACTATGTAGGCAATCAGTAAAGCCACTAATGTAAACGTAGTACCAAAGATACCAAGTCCAATTCCATGTGCAAATGTCATTTTTAATGAGAAAGCCAAGATGGGGAGATAAACTCCCCACCTTGATAAGTTATTTACGCATCAATTGGTGCAAGTTCTGATTTCTTAACAGATACTTTATGATTGCTGTATTTGAACTGTGTTCCATACAACGCTTTAATACCAGCAGATACAATTGCTCTAGTAGGTGTACCCATTCTGTAAACTTTTTTACCATTTACAGTATTACCAAAGATCATGTAACCTTCAGCTCTTAAAGTATCAATCATCGCTCTTGGTGATTCTAAATCAAATCTACTTCTAATAGATTTCCAAGTTACGTTTTCACCTTTTGATAAAAGGTTTAACACTTTTTGTTTTTTTGATAATGATTTTCTGCCTCTATTTTCAACTTGAGCAGTTCTTTTAGCTACTTTTACTTTCACTAATTGATCTTTACCAAATAGGTTTTTCAATGTATTTAACATATTATATACTCCTTTTTATATTTGAGTTTGTTTGTTTTACTATTTTACAACCTGTTAAGGCGATTCCTAAGGAATTCATTAAATATCGTCTCCTTCAAACATTCCAGCTTGATCGTTTATATCTTTTAATTCGTCTTTAATATCTGGACTTAATGGTTTATGTTGTTTGTGTTTTTTATCAATAACACTTGAATAATCAATTTTAGCTGATTGTGAACCATCTTTATTTACTTTTAACTCAACAATCTTATCTGATAAAGATTGTGCAGGGTGTTTAATATCAAAATCTCTGTACACTAGTCCTCTCATCATATCTACTAACAATGCTAAATCTTTTGTAAACGCTGTTGTATTTGTTTTAATTGCCAAGTTATAAAAGTTTCTTAATAAGTTTATACTAATATCATCTACTGAAGTTTCTACAAATTGTTTTGTTTGTTCTTCTTGTATTTTCTTTATGGCCTTATCGTCTTTTTGAGGACCAGAAGTAGTTTTATCCACAATTTTATTTGTGGGAAACATTATGATATTGTCTTTACTCACTAATAATTTCGCCTTTAAAGTTCACTTTACCTTTGTCTGCAAAGAATTCTACCAGTTGATTATAACCACCAATTAATACACCATCAATCTTTATTTGTGGCATAGTTCTTACTTGTTTTCCAATGTCTTCTAACATTGCTTGTGGACTATCAAAGTCTTCCATTTTTTTTTCTGTGTATTCATGGCCAATCATTTTTACTAGATGTTTGGCCTTATTACAAAATGGACAATTGTTTTTACTGTATATTATTATTTCCATCATCTTTACCTATTAAGTTTTCATAAGCAATTTGTGCTTTTTCTTTTACATTGTAAGCGTCAACAGCTTCAGAGATTGTGAAGTTATACATTTTATTGTATTCACCCATTGGTAATCTTAAACCAATCCACGCTCTATAATACTTTTGTTTTGTGATTGTTACATCTTTAGCAAAAATTTCATAACCTCTAACTGGTGTATCTTTAATTAAATTTACGATTGTAGATTCAACTTCTGATACAGTTGTCTTGTTTTGATTTTTTCCTAATTCAGTAATGAATTGTTTACTAGACTTATTCATTTCACCTTTAATAATATCAGCAAGTTCAGCTTTCGCAATCATCATACCTTTTTCTATTGCTAGATTTAAGTCTGGTGACACTGCTGTACCAACACCAAAGATACACATTTTATCTTTGTTTTTACCAAATGTTGGTGCATCACATGCTTGTTTTTCTGAGAAGTCAGCCATATACCATTTTGGTACCTCATTTAATACTTTACCATTCTCACTTTTCATCTTATAAGTTGCAGAGCAGTTAGCCATTAAAAGGCCTGCAGCCACAACCGTTACTAGTTTTATCATTTTATTCATAATTATTTAACCTCACTTTTTACATTATATACTAAATCTTGCGCTTTGTCAAGTGCTAAGCTAACATAGTCTAAAAACTCTGCCCCTGTTATATCAAACACTATTACTGACAATAAAACAAGTATTATCACATTTCTTATCATTATTTAACCTCCCATTCACCGTTAGATTGTAAACAAGTCTTTCCAAATGATTTAAAGACGTGTTTAGGTCGACTATATTGTCGACAGTATTCTGGAACATTAACATCTCTATAATAGAATTGAGCAAATAACTCCCAATAACCTGGTGTGTCAATACCCTTTTTACCATCAGCACACTCCAAAATTTCTTCTTTAACAATATTATCGCCTTGTTGTTTAATCTGTACTTTAATAAAACAATATTGACCATCAGTTTTTTCTGGTTGTATTGTTTTTACTTTTGAATATAAGATTTCTTCACCAGCCATTACGTGATTTATAGCAACTGATGTTAAAAATAATAATGTAATAATTAATAATAATTTTCTCATTAAGTTGTACTCCCCCATAATAACAATAGTAACATACCTGGTACTACAATAGACAAAGGCCAAAATTCTAATAAATCTTTCCAACCTAACTTCTCTACTTTCTTTTGTTTTCTTAAATCTTTTTTAACTTCTCTCATTAAATTGTAAATAGGTTCGCCTTTTTGAAAGTTAGGAAAACCCATATCATTTAACATACCAACCTGGCTATAAACTTGTTTAAGTGTTTCTCTATTTACTGTTATAGTTACTGTTTTCATTATCCCTCAATCCATCTTCCATCTGGTAATTGACACGCTGTACCAAATATTGTATTTCTATTAACACCACCAACGCCAATCAAAGGCCAATTGTTTGTTATATCTACAGTTGCATTATAATCAGTACATTTGATAGGTCCTTTTGTATAAGAGCTAGTTGTTTTAATTATACCACTATTACCTGTCTTACTGTTATACCAATTTGTATATGACGAAGTATTAGGACTAGTATTTAAGTGATCTACAAATACTGCATTGTGTACATCATAATCTGACTTGTACATTATCTCTGCTCCAGCCAAAGCACCTGTCATCGCACAAGCAGCAATTGCATAAGGATTATCTATACCCATCGCCACACATGAACCAGTTGTTGTGGTTGCACCTAGTGTTGCACCAACTTGTGATCGGTTCGCAGCACAATTTGTTACTAATAGACTAATTAAAATTAACAGTATTATTCTCATTCACACCTAACTTTTTTAATGTATCTTCAATCTCGTACAACTCATCTGATAATGATTGTACATTCTTATATTCTAATTCTTCGTTGATTTCTTCTTTTCTTTCTTTTAAAGATTTAATTGTTAACTCTTTATCACTCATAATTATACTCCTCCTTCATCTTCTATTCTAAATTTATCTGTGAAATCTTTTGGTAAACCACTTTCTTCATAGATACGTTCATAACTTCCCTTATCACTAGCAACTAGCAAACATTGTGTTTGTATATCAGAAATTAAATTATCTATCTCTGCATCTCTTTCAGAAGTTTTAGGATTGTTATATTTAAGACTATAAAGTTTATCACTTTGTTTCTTAATACCATCAATTTTTTTACACAAATCAGCAATCCTATGTAACATTATTTTACTCCTAATAAAGATTTAAGTTTATTCCAGTTATTAGCATTTTGTTCTTTACCTTTTTGCCATTGAGTCTTTTGATATTCTTTAATATCATTAACCTCATTCACAATATAGTTTTTAACTTTTACGTTTATTGGTTCATCACTCTTAGCCATTGTCATAGTCATTAAGACGGCAATGGTTATCATCATCATTGTTCTCATGTTATATCTTTTTTCCCATTGTTTTAAAGTCCACAGCATCAACGATCATATATGGACCTTTGTTATACGCCACACTAATTGTTTTGCCTGTAGGTATTTGTGTGGTGTAAACTCGTTTTTTAGTATCACCTACAATTCTATCTGAAGTTGGAATAGATGGTCTACATTTGTAATTAGGCATATCATAGCCATCAAACGATCTGTAATCGGAATCTATATTGACGCCTAGTGATCTACAATAATTATCGTAGTCTTTTCTAATCTTTTCTAACTTCTCTTTTTTTGTCATTATTGAATCGTATCTGTAACTTCTGGTTTCTTTTTCATATAAACTTTTTTACCTTTAGTCAAATCAAAATACTCAGCTTCTTCTTCTGCTTTTTTCTCAGCGTAAGTCATACCAAATACTGTTTTATAAAAAGCGTCACGTGGATTAGGTGCGGACCAGTTATTAATTAGATTTTGTAGTTGTTCTGGTTTAAGTGAAACATTACTAAAATTTTTAGGTGACTTTATCATATCTTCTTTAAGTGAAGTTAGATAAGCGATTCTGTGAGTAAATGTTTCTTTATTCTTACTTTGATCTTTTTGAGTTACGTCTTTGAACTCGTTAAATAACATTTCTTTAGTGTAAAACATATGTTTGTCCTTTTGTTAGTGTTAATAAGTCTTTATTGTATCAGGAATTGATTTAAATGTCAACCCCTTAAAAATCGTTGTTTTTACTAGGTTTTGTACCGCTGAGCGACCGCTGGATAGGTATTTTACACGTGATTCGATACTACATACCCCCTTAAAATACGTCATTATATACCTAAAGCCTTTGTTACTTGTTCCTCACTTGTAGGTAGAGGTTTACCACTTCTCAACCAGTCAACCATTTGTTCCATATAAAACGCCTCATCTTCTTTACCTTCGTCATTTAATAACTTAGCTGCTGTTTTAAAGAATTTAAAGACTTGCATGTCGCCATTTCTATCTAATTTCTTTTCTACTTTACCTGGTCTTTGATTACTCATTTTTAAACCTATCATTAATACCTGTTGATAATTCACCCAACTCGTCATCTCTACAAGCATAGATTAATACTTTTCTTTTTACTTCTTTTAGTTTCTTAAACATCTTTACAGCTTCTTTGTAAGTATCAAAGTAATGTCTTTTCCAATTAGACCTACCCATGTATTCTGTGACCTTGTAATACTCAATCTTTTGTAATACAAACTCTTCCCTCGTATTTCTCAATGTCGTTGGTCCAAATGGCATTACTTACCTACCTGGTTTTCTGCTTCTAAATTAAGCATTGTATCAACTTCATCTGGTACCTCTACCTCGTCTAGGTATTGGTTTATTTCAACATCACCATTTTCTTCAGCATATTCATCATCTGTATAAGCGACTTTACCAAGATATTGTGTATCGTTACCATCTTTATAATTAGCGTCAATCATATAAGTTGTTACGCCTTCTTTTTCATCTGTGATTTCAGCATTAACCATTGAGTGATTAATACCACCAAAGTCCATAAACTTATGATCTGCTTCAGCTTTATTGTTTGCTAAAACATCTTGTTCTACTACAAGTGTGTAGTAAGTTTTCTTTCTGTAAAGGTTTTTGCCTAGATCAGCTTTCATTACCATTACGTCTGTGTCTTTAAATATAGTGTCCATATTAGTCCTCCTTATTATTACTTTTTATCTTCACTACTCATTAATAGTACGATATAGTGTATCGCCTTTAATAAATCTTTTCTATTCTTACCGTCTTTTTTTCCATATCTGCATAGATACTTAATTGCATTTGCTTGACAGAAGTCTTTATCAATATCTAACTGTCTTAACATATCTTGTACTTGGAAACCATCTTCTGTTGTAGAATAATGTTGACCATAAGTCTTTTTAATATAATCGTGTATTTCTTTTACTATCTTGTCTTCACCGTATTTCATTAATGTATACCTCTATCGTTATAACTTTTTACTTTTGATCTTGTTAATTTTTTATTAAAGTCTTTTCTTAAAGATTGTCTATCATACTGTTGACCATAATCCATCCACATTTTCTTATCACCTTGAGCAACATCTGGATATACATCTTCGTATGTTGTATAATATTGTTTTTCATCTATAAGTTCTAGTTTAGATATATTTTGATAGTTGGTTGCTGTTTCTTTATAGTTCCAATCTATGTATTTTAAAATCTTTAATTTTGTCTTATCGTTGAATTTCTTTTTAAACTTGTTAGGCACATTTCTATATACTGTTTCGTAAGCATAAAAGTATTCACCACCAACATCTGGATCCGAATACTCTCTTAAATAACAAACATTAAATGTTTTACTCACTATTGAATCTCCTGTGTGATTACTTCTTCAATATTATCTTCATCAATACCAACCATATTAAGATTATCAATCTCTAATATTTTTGATTTACAAGTATCTAAATCAATTTGACCGTCTTTCATTTTATTGATAAACTTATCAACTTGATTTTCTACTGAAGTTTCAATGTATTGTTTTACTTTTGACATAGTGTTTTCTCCTTTGTTATATTAATAATATCATATTTTAAGTTATTTGTCAAGTTAAAAATTTTGTAGAAAACGGTTGAAGTATAGTTAAACAAAGAAAGGAACATAATAGTTAAATCAACCGTTTTCATACTATTATAATATCAGGAATACAATATAAGTCAATAGCTTATTTTGCGTTCATTTTACTAGGTTTTTAAAGATAAATGTTCTTGGTTTGTTCTAAAACCAGAGATTTTTGACCCATTCTTGGTCCGAATCGTGTGGATTGGGGTGGCCATGAAATATACAAACTTTGGCATTAGGGTCTTTTTCAAATGTCCATTTTGATTTATGAAATCTTGTACCCTCTCTATTAAACCACTTGTATGATTGTGTCCACGAATCAGGAAATGATATAGTGTCTTTGTGTTTCTTAATTAAATCTGTTATGATATTCTGATCGCCTGCGTGTTGTCTAAAATCACCACGTCTTTTTATATACTCACTCCAAATTAAATCACTTGTTGTATTATTATTAAACTTCATAATACTTGAATTGAATTGTCCACTAGTAGGATTAAAGTCATTCATACCTACAAAGTTGTGGTCTTTTCCATAGGTGAACATATCATCTATATTTTTCATAATTACTATATCTAAATCCATATATAACGTATTACCATCAAGTTTACTATCAGGACTAAACAATTGTAGTTTATTAAACCAACCATCAAAGTCGTGTCTAGCAAATTCTCTAAATTCTATTTGTGTATGTTTTAATCTTCTTCGTATGACTGTGTTATCTGTAAAGCATATAAACTTATGTTTCAACGTTGTGTTTCGTTGTACCATATTATACAACTTTTCAACATATTCTATTTGATATTTGTCTCCATAATATACACATGCAAAATTCATATTACTAACCAATTATATGTTGCTCTCATACTCATTATTAAGTACATCAACTCCATTAATGTTCTCGCCCAATCTCTATCTTTGTAACCAAAGTATATCCACATCATACAAGATACCACACTTAAAGACCAACCAACCCATTGCGTTGCAATATTTGCACTAGATAATATAAAAACACTCATCATTGCTAAACCAAATCCAATCCATCTGGCGCCGTTTATATTTTTATAATATCTAATTTTCATTTTGTTTTTTAAGAGTTTCATACGCAATTCCGTTCTCTATCTCTTGGATAGTAAATTGATTTTCAACTACATACTTTAACCACTCATCTATTGTTTTTCTTCCAGGTCTAAATGGTTTCTCTACAAACTTAGGACTACGTGATGACACAGGCGCCGCAATATTTTTACCTGCACTTATTACTGGTACTCTATTTAGTATTGCATCCACTGATGCTAAACTCATATTAGTAACTAAACAATGGCAATCTTTTAAATCATCTTTTATATCTACATTCCACCATTCGTTTCCTGGTCTTGGTTTGTTTCTTACTCTAATCTCTCTATCTGTGTGTTTCTTTAATTCTTCTGTTACCATATAAATCCATTGATCTTGGTTTATACCATTTGTGTGAAAGGTAACAGTTTGTGATGATGGTGCAACAAGTATATGTTTTGTTTCTCCTGTATACCAACCCTTGAACTCTACATCTATTCCTTTATTATTTAATTCATTTAATCGTTGTCCATTCCCAACTTTACCTCTTGTCGTATGAATACCACCTTTGATTATTCTAAAATATGTTTTATCAAAATCATGTATCTTTGGTTCTGGATAACGTGTAATCTGTTGTGTCAAATAACCAACATCAACATACCACCATTCTTCACCCTTTTCAGAAACTTCTTGTATCTCCTTTATATTACTTCCACCTAAACCCCAAAAAAAGTGTATGTTCTTATCTTCATCTTTCCAACCCTTTTCTATCGCAGGCCAGATTTGATGTGATAAACATTTGTCCCATTGTAGTTTATGTGTTATAATCATATTATATTTTTGTAAAAAATAAACCAGCTAACTTAAAGAAGTTTTTTCTTTCACCCTCTTTAGTAATATCACCTTGTTTAACTGATCTACCTCCACCAATATTCTTATCAACATTCCACACTCTTTCAGGAACACTAATACTTTTTAGATGATTTGTGTACTCATCATCATATTCAAAACCGTAATCTTTAAATACATCAATCCAATATTGTGGTGGTTGGCAGTTTACGTGATTATGTCCAGGCCAACCTGGTAAACCAGCAGAACAACATACTATTTTTGCTTTTTGAAACAATGGTAAAAAGTTTGGTATATACTTTTCTTCAATATGTTCTAAAAATTCTGTTGACCAAGCAATATCAAACTCTCTATCTATTACTGGTGTTCCTTCAGTAAAGTCATATAATAAACTGTGATCTGTAGTTTTCATAACTTCAGGATCTCCATCTATTCCATACCAATCTATGTTTAGTTTATCACATAATACTTTCATTCCACCTGGTCCACAACCTATATCAATTAAACTTTTAACTTTGTATTTTTCTTGTATATCAATCAACACAGGTTGATTAATTTTTGTGACATTACAATGTCCTCCTAAATGATCTGGCGTTGTCATTTAACTATCCTTATTGTTGATTGTTGATGTAAATTATGAGATATAACTTCAAACTCTCTATCAAAGTCATTTGTCCATTCTTTTAATGCTTTAAATTCTCCATCTTCCCAGGTATCATAGTGTTTTCTACCAAATGGATAAAATTCATCAAAACAGATTATTGTATCTTTAACTATAAACTTTTCTAATGAATATAGATTTGATTTAGCACTTGAATACAAGTCACCATCTACGTGTAAAAAAGCAATCTGTTGTGGTTTTAGTTCTTCAATATATTTTGGTGTTGTATCGTCAAACCAACCTTTCCATAATCTTACATTACTTCTTACTTCTGGTAATTCGTCTAAAGCGAAATAACCTTTTTTTCTTTTAATAATACTGGGATTATTTTTTTCTCTATTTAAAGTTGCCCAATCTTCCGGTAAACCTTCAAAACTATCAAACCCATGTACTGTTTTATCTTTAAGTGTTTCTGCTATGATGTTGGTACTATGTGCTTTAAATACACCAAACTCTAATATTTCACCTTCTAATTTAACTTGTTTTAGACTTTCTTTTAAATGATTATCTCTTTCTAAATCTAAATGATAACCTTTAAAGTGCTCTTGATCTACAGGTCTACCTCGATTGTCTGGATGGATAACTAATGGACTGTTTTTAAAATGTTCTATACTATAATTTAATTTACTTACTATCATTTAATAACCTCTTATGTACGTTACCACTATTTAGTTCTGACATTTTCCATTGAGTATAAGCACAGTTATACAACCACTGCGTTCTGTCTATCTCTGGTAACTCTTTATGTTTTAATACTTCTAATGTATGAAACGCCACAGGCCATGCGTGTGATGTTTTAGATAATGCGATACTTGGAACACCTTCACATACCGCTTCTATTAAACTATTACTTGAATATGAAATCGCAACTCTGGCGTTCTTAAAGTCTTTGTAAATATCTTCGCCACCATTGGTTACATTAAAGTTATTTAAGTTCTCACTAAAGAATACTTTGTTTTTAACTTTAATATCTTTTAGTGTATCTTTATTAAATTTTCTTGTAAATCTAGGGTGTGGTCTTATCATTATATCTTCATCTGTATATTTTGATATTTCATTAACCGTATTCATAATAAAGTTTTCATAGTCACCTGGTTTCTTTACTAAATCATTTAGACTTGTATCTATAGGATTTTGTGTAAGTATTAATATGTAGTCACCTTTTTTCTTCCATGGTTTTATTTCTATGTCTTGTTCTTTTTGTATTTGTTTCCATCTATCATCTGGTGAGTTTTCATTCTTAAATACACCATCACTAAAAGTATAATGATTTAAACCAACTCTAAAATAATAATCATCAGGTTTCTCTATGTTTAAATTTTTTCTAAAGGTTGCTTGTTCTATTACTATTCTAGGTTTGTTTTGGTCTAATATAAATTGATATTTTTCTGCGTTCTTCTTTTTCATTACACCTAATACATTTGTTTGTATATAAACATCTGCCTTGTGATTATGTCTTTCAGGATATTCTATTAGTTTAAAGTCTTCGTGTTTAGGAAATATAAACATCGCTTCTGTACTAAATGCGCCTTGTATACCTATGATGTTCATTCTACCTCCATACGATATTGTCTAAACTTTTCCCAATAGTGTCCATCTTCAACTTCTTGTAAACTCCAATGTGCATTAACATAGTAAGTCATAAACATATCTCTATTTGGTATCTTTGGATTTTCTATTTGACCTAAATCACCAGAACCATACATTCTATAAAAACAAGATGGGTGAGTTACAAATACAGGTATTCCTTCCATTAATGCTACAGCGCCAGCAGTACTAGTATAAGTTACACATGCCCAAGCATTTTTTAAATCATCTAATAAATTTGTTTTTTCTATTGTTGTATGCTCTACATTACTAATATTTTTTAGTATCCAATCTAAATTCTTTTGATCTTGTTTTAGTTTTTCTGTAATTATAAAGTGTTTGTGTGATCTAATAATTATCTTTCTATCAGTTGATAATCTTAACCTTTGTACTACTTCTCTTGCCCATTCATAACAACCTGTACCAAAAGATGAGAAACCACCACTACCTCTATTTAAACATAATAATATATGATCGCCTGTTCTTCGCCAGTCTTTTATTTGTAAACCTAATTCTTTTTTAACTTGATCTGTTCTTTTAAATGATGTTTCATCTACAGGTAAGAAGTCAGCTTCATGTGAGTGAATTGATCTATAAGGGTATCTACGATATACATTTTGTATATCTTTTTCTTTTTCATAATGACCCAAAACATTACTATCTAAAAAAAATATTTGTTTGTCTATTTTTTTGTCAACTATCTCTTGTCTTAAATTATGACTTTTAGAATTAATATCATCTGATTTATATGCAAATATATAACTATAATCTGATGGTTTAAATGAATTGTCATTACAGTATTCTACTTTAATACCATGTTTCTCAGCGCCTTTACCAAACGATAATAGTTTATCTACTTTTGTTCCACTAGTAGTTTTGAGATATATGTTTAATGTTTTCATTCACCTAATTCAATTTTAACCATTCCTGTGTATTCATTAAACCAATCAGATGCATAATCACAGTCTTCATAGTCTTTAAAATAAGGTCCGCCTTTTGTGTAGTGTACGTTATTTACATCTTCTTTATGTTCATATTCACCTACTAACCAATTCCACTCTAATGGCAAATCACCTATTAGTTTTTCGTCATCTAACCATTTAAATTGATGTAATTGAGAACCTGTTGTTGTGTTTACATAATCTGGAGTTAATGCTGTACACTTTCTACAATTCATTAACATAAAACTGGACCAATTCTTTTTTGGATAAATTGTTTGTACTTGACCTAAAAACTTTGTTTTTTCTTTTGGAACATAATCATGCTTACAAACTTGTACAGCATATCTATCATCTCTCAATGCCCATAGATTTGATATATCTGTCTTCATTAACATATCACAATCCATAAACAACGCCCAACCTTTATAGTTCATTAAATGTGGAACAATAAATCTACTAAAAGAAAATTCCGTTGATTCTATTTTACTTCTTTCTCTACTAAACTCATACTTTATATTAGGTAGATTTAATGGAGTTATTGATACAGGCCTAGTTGATTGTCTTAATATACTCTGTGATAATACATGATAAGCAATCTTTTCTTTACTATCAAAACCTATAAAAATTTTTATCATTTAATTTCTCTTGTATATCTTGTTTAATTAAAAAAGTCCACATATCAGCGTCTTTGTGTGTAACTTTAAAATCATATTTACTCGGTATCTCAAACATCTTATTTGTATCTCCATATCTTCCCTCTTTGATAGTGTCCATCCAAATTGTATAGTCAGCATTAAATTCTTTTCTATTCCATTTTGTAGGACAAACAAAGTCAGCAATTACGTTTCTATTTTCACTAGTTGCTTGATAAGCAAGCAATCTCATTCTGTTTGCTTGTCTATCTCTACCTTGTATAGTGAAATCCCAATCGTTTGCTTCTTCTCTTACTTTATCTGCATTCAACCATACAGCATTAAACAATGGTATTAGTTTTTTTGCTAGAGTTGTTTTACCGGAACCTGGTAAACCCATAATCAATATTATCATAAGTTAGCCTCTGGACTTTTACCTGTTAGTTTTCTTTTACCTTTTGTATGATCGTAGACAGTTCCTAATATTGATCTTGCTTGTACATGACCAGCTTTGTTATCACCAATATTATTATTCTTTACTTTCAATTGTTCTTCAAAAACTTTTCTAACATAATCCCAAACATAACTATCATGGTATTCGCTTAAACTATATATCTCATTAAAATCATACATCTTTTTCATGTAACGAGCATAGTTTCTTGTTTGATCGTGTCGCATATTGAAATACAAAAAACCACATTCACTATAATTACTTCCACGACCAAGATATGACATCATACAATCATCTTTGTGAATATGTTTTTTAATCCAATCAACATCTATTGACTTATAGAATACACTATCGGCGTCAATACAAATTAAACCATCTACATCACTTGAAGCATTTTCTATTGCATGTGTATAAGCATAAACCTTATAAGAAAATCTTACACCATCTTTTTTAAATGATTCAACTTCTCTATCTTTATTTTTTTCTATGAATTTTTTGAGATCGGGTATCTTATCAAACATATCAACATCTTCGTTATAAACCAATAAATCAAATGGCCAGTTATATGTTTCTTTAAATCTGTATGCGTATTCTTTATATAATTTATTATTCCAACTAGTGACTACTTGAATTTTCATAACCAACTTTCGCAATATAAAAACTATCAACAATATCTGACACAGGATTACCTATCTTTTCTACATCAAATATTTTTTTCAAGTCTGTGTTTGTTTCTTTACAAAATGATTCATACATCAAATCCTTATCGGCGTTTCCCTTACCAGTTGCGCCTTTCTTAACTACACTTGGTACAACTGTATCATAATTTATCATCATCTGTTGTAATCTATATTTTAGAATACCACAGTTCTCTGCTATCTGGAATACACCTTGTCCTTTTGAACCAAAAGAATATCCCTCTATGTAAACTAATTGCTCTGTATGTATTGTGTCTTCGATTAGTTCATATACCCAATCTGATATTTGACTAAATCGTCTAATAGGTGTGTCGTATTCTTTATGTTCAAATCCAATAATATTTTTTGCCATGGCACCAATATACTTTTTCTTATTTGTTAAATAAAAAAATTTACTATTTTTGAATATAAAATCGGTTGTAATACAAATAGCAGGACTTGTTAAACTATAATCAATTCCAATTATCGTCTTCGGATTCGTTTGTCCAAATTTCTTCGTCATCATCTTCTAGTTCCTCTACCTCACGTCCACAAAATGGACAAGTTAATGGCTCAAGGTCTTGTACCTCAATATCCCATTCTACTGTATATTTAGTTTCGCAACTAGAACACGTTTTATTTCTTTTTTCAATCATTATAGTTTAAATTTTTTGAATTGATCTTTTTTAACGTCTTGTTTTATTCCACCAATTACATAACTTTCAATTTCTGTTTCTTGTGGAGCATTCTGTGTCGATCTACTATTTAACCAATGGTCAACCCAAGGAAGTGGATTAGTCTTTTGATCGTATGCTGGAGTTAATCCAATTGCTTTCATTCTTCTATTCGCCATATATTCTACAAACTGATGTAATAGTTTTTCTGATAAACCAATCATTGAACCTTGAGAAAACAAATAAGTCGCCCATCTTTTTTCTTCTTGTACAGCGTCATCATATATTTGATAAACTTCTTTTTCTGTATCTTTAATTACTTTGTCCATCACTTTATCTCTTTCAATATCTTTATAATTGTTTATAATTCTTTGAGATATTGCTAAGTGTTGACTTTCATCTCTAGCGATAAATGATATTATCTTTGCTGAACCTTCTAATAGTTTTAGTTCTCCAAATGCAAATGAACAAGCAAATGATACGTAAAATCTTAATCCTTCTAATACATTAACTGTAATCAATGCTTTCCATAATTTCTTTTTTAGTTCATATTCATCTACTTTTGTTTTGTCTAGCTGATACTTATATCCAATTTCAATTAACTCATCATAAGACTTTGTAACTGAATTTGCTCTCTTTTCAATCTTTTCATCTTTTATAATCGTATCAAATACCAATCCTGGATCTGAATATAAATTTTTAATAATGTAAGTATAACTTCTACTATGAATAGTTTCCATAAAATCCCATGTAACAATACAACCTTCTAACTCTGGTAATGAACAGAAAGGTAAGAATGCTAGACATGGACCACGACCTTGCACACTATCTAACATAGTTTGATACTTTAAATTAGATGTAAAAATATTCTTTTGTTGTGGACTTAAAGATTGATAGTCGTTTCTATCTTTTTGTAATGAAACTTCTTCTGGTCTCCAAAAGAAACCAAGTTGTTGTTGTGTTAACTTATCAAATATAGGATACTTCATTGTATCATATCTTTGTACTGCTAAGTCTTCACCAAAGAACATGGGGTTCTTTAAAAAGTTTACATCTTTAGATTTATTAAAAACTGATCTGGCCATTGGTTTTATTTATCTTTCTATTAAATTGCGCAAGCGTCACAATCGGCGCCTTCGAGTTCTTCAGGTTTATCTTCTGGTACATTATCTACAAACCCTATTGGGTGTGCAGGCTCATCAATATCTTTTTTACTATCATATGTATTTTGATAATAAGAAGTTTTCCAACCCAATCTATATGTCGTTAATAAGTCTTGTGCCATTTGCGATATTGGCACTTGATTATCTTCAAAGTGTTCTGGATTATATGACCAGTTACCACTTATTGCTTGGTCAAAATATTTCTGCATTACTGCAACTATATTAATATAACCTTCATTTGATTTCATATCCCACAATAATGTATAGTTATCTTTTAACTTTTTATAGTCTGGTACAACTTGTTTTAGTGGACCTTTTTTAGATTTCTTAACACTTAAATAATCTCTAGGTGGTTCTATGCCGTTAGTAGCATTTGAAACCACACTAGAGGATTCAGATGGCATTTGAGCAGAGAGTGTGCTATGTCTTAATCCATGCTCTTTAATTTCTTTCCTTAACCACTCCCAATCATAAGATAAATTTCTGGTTACAACCTCATCTACCTCTTTCTTGTAAGTGTCTATTGGTAAGATACCATCAGAATATTTTGTTCTATCAAAGTATTCACACTTGCCTTTTTCTTTAGCAACTATGTTACTAGCTTTTAATAGATAGAATTGAAATGCTTCAGTAAGTTTATCTACTTCTTTCCAACCCATCTTTTGTTCATATGAATAACCTTTTTTAGCAAGATAGTGAGCAAGTCCAATATAACCTATACCTAGACTTCTTCGTGCCTTTGTGGATAGTTCAGCGGCGATTACAGGATACTTTTGATGATCTATTATCTCATCTAGTCCTCTAACAGCTAACTCGCAAAGTTCTTCTAATTCATCTTTTTCATTTAAGGTTCCTACATTAATTGCTGATAAAATACATAAAGCAATTTCACCTTGACCATCAATATGTTGTATGGGATCAGTAGGTAATGTAATCTCCTGACAAAGATTTGACATATAAACTCTATCTTTAAAACTAGAGTGAGTATTACAATGATCTATGTTCATAATGTAAATACGACCTGTTTCTGCTCTTTCTTTTAGTATGTCAAAGAATAATGTTTGTGCTGAAATTTTCTTTTTACTAATAGATGTTTTTCTTTCAGCTTTTATATAAAGATCATCAAACTCTGGCGATCCCCAAGCTTCATAAAGTTCTGGTACTTCATGTGGTGAGAATAGAGTTATATCTTCTTCTTGTATAAATCTTTCATAGAACAGTTTTGATAATTGAATTGAGTAATCTAATTTTCTAACTCTATTATCTTCACTACCTTTATTATTCTTTAAAACAATAATGTCTTCTATCTCTTGGTGCCAGATTGGGAAGTGAACAGTTGCAGAACCGCCTCGTACTCCGTTTTGAGTACAGCACTTAACCGTTGCTTCAAATTTCTTAAGGAAAGGGATAACACCAGTGTGTTGTACTTCACCTCCTCTAATACGGCTGTTGATAGCTCGTATTCTTCCAGCGTTGATTCCGATACCTGCTCTTTGCGCAACGTAACGGCCAATAGCCATGTCAGAGGAAAAGATACTAGGTAAAGTATCATCAGTATCAACCAACACGCAACTAGCGTACTGCTTAAGAGGAGTCCGTACCCCAGCCATAACGGGAGTAGGAATATTAATTTTAAAAGTTGAAATAGCGTCATAATATTTTTTAACATAAGTCATTCTCTTTTCTTTTGGATAGTTCATAAAGACAGATGCAGCAATCATCATATACATAAATTGTGGTGTTTCAAATATTTGACCATTTGATCTGTCTTGCACTAAATATTTGTCAATTACTTGTCTTAATCCAGCATATGTAAAAGTATAATCTCTTTCATGGTTAATCCAATTTTCCATTCTATCAAAATCTTTCTTTTGATATTTTTCTATAAGTTCAGGGTCATATAGTTTTTTATCAACAGCTGCTTTAACGTGTTCAAAAATATGTGGATGGTCCCAAAGTTTTCCTATTACTTGTTTTCTTAAACTATAAAGAAGTAATCTTGCCGCAACATATTGATAGTTAGGAGCTTCTAGTGAAATTAAATCTGCTGCTGATTTTACTAAAATTTGTTGTATGTCATCTGTTGAAATACCATCAAAAAATTGAAGACCACTTGACATCTCAACTTGTGATGAAGATACTCCTGATATACCTTCGACAGCATATTCTACCATCTCATGTATTTTTTCAATGTTCAATGGCTCTTTACCTCGTTCACCTCTTTTTATAACATTGATTTTACCGTCAGCCATTGTTCCCCCTATATCTTTTTATAATCGTTTAATTTTGTTAATGCGGATAATTTTGAAAATGTGTTAGTATGTATAATATCAGATAATTGATCTTTTGTCAACCCTGCCATAATCATATCGTTAATGTCTTTATGACGCATATCACTAGGCCACACGACTAGGTTGTAGTCTTTTTCAACCACATCATACATTCTTTTTATAATCTCTTTATTTCTTGGTTCGTTATCAAATATATATGTGATCTGATCGTTTGAAATTTTATTTTTTAAAATTAAATCAGCTCCAGCAGCAGCAAGACAATTATCAATAAAAAGACTATCAAGTGGGCCTTCTGTGATGAAGATAGGTCTTTGAAAATTAACTCTTTCAAGGCCATAAACTTTTTGTTTGTTTTCATCTAGTTTTACCGTTAAATACTTTGGTTGTTCTTTTCCAAAAGCACGACCTTGAAACGCAAAAAGTTTTCCGGTCGCATCATAAAAAGGTATAATTAATCTAGGATGGTCTTGTTTAGTTTTGTAAGTATTTGGTTTTACTTTATTAACTAATTCTCCAAACCTATCACAGAAATATAACTTATCAAAAAATTCAACAGGTATCTTTCTGTTGACAACATATTTTCTAGCTGGGTGTTCATCATTTAGTTTCGTAATACTTTTCAAATCAGTTATAATATTAGTTTCTTCAAACACAGGTTTGAAGTCAAACATTGTTGGCTTCGGTGTCGCAGGAGCCGACTTCTTATATCTCTCTAAAAGATATTCAGAATATAGTTTAGGGTCAATATGCTTTATAAAGTTAGCTAAGTTTTGACCTTGACCACAATTGTGGCACTTAAAGAACATATCGTTTTTTACTCTATACAAATATGCTCTTGATTTTAGTTTTGATTTTTTCGAATCACCACAATGTGGACAACGAAAATTGAATAGATAGTCATTCTTTTGTTTGAATTGACTTAACCTAGACTTTAAACTACTAATAAATTTTAGATCAATATAACTGGACATAACACAAATACTAATATACTATATATCGTGTTAAAAGTCAAGTCTAATTTGACATCATTTCCATAATAATTGTGAAGTTTTTTGATAATATAAACCCTGCTACAATAGCACCACCTATGATAATATGTCTATATTTTTCTAACATTCCAACTCTACTTCCAATGTCGTTTTTAAGAGATTTGATTTCTATTAAAACTCTCTTTTCTGTTAGTTCAATATCTTTCTTTAATTCTCTATAAACATCTGATATTTCTTCAGCTCTGTCTTTTAGTTTATCGAAAATAACTTCATCTATCTTTTCTTGTCTTTGAATTTTTTCCTCGTGTACAGCTAACATAGATTTGATAGATGATGAAACATCTGTAAGTCTATCTATAGCAGTATCTAATCTACCATGAATACCATTGATTTGTTCAATGTCTTTACGTAAAGATTCAATATCTATTTTTAAGTCTGTAGTGTCTTTGTCTGCCATAGTTCCTTTTATTTATGATAAACTACTTCGTTAGAAGCGATAAAGAATAGCTGATAATTATTTTTTGTGCATTGAAAGCACCATTTTATAAGTTAGCTATATACTTTATATTTATCTTTATATAAAAGTCTATGACGCTATTCTCATATTCAGTTCTCTTAATCGTCTTATCTTGTATAGTTTAATTAGTGTCTTTTTTCTTCTTCTTTCTTTTTGTTTTCTTATTCGTATCCATTCCAAATTCAAAAAGTATAATTTAAGTTTTTTTCTGTTTCTTATTTGTTTTAGTATCGTCTTCTTTAGTTTCTTTTGTTGAAGTAGTGTCATAATCCTCCGTTGTGTAGATTGCTACTTTATTAGACTTACCTTTCACTTGAACATCATCTAACTTTCTGAAACTGAATAATTTTGAAATATCTTTTACTGTATCTTCACCAACTATTAATGTGGCATCATAATTTTTAGATACACCTTCCAATCTACTTGCTAGATTAACGGCATCTCCTAAAACTGAATAATCAAATCTTTGTTCTGATCCCATATTTCCTACTACGGCTTTACCCGAGTTTATACCTATACCAATATTTAGTTTATTACCTTCCCCAAATCCTTGACTATCGTTTAACTCTTTTAATTTCTTAATCATTTCTAACGCTGATTTCACTGCTAATTGTTTATGTTTAGGTGTGTCAATTGGCGCATTCCAAAATGCCATTATACAATCACCCATGTACTTGTCAATCGTTCCTTCGTTCTTCATTATTATATCTGTCATTGGTGTTAGAAACTTATTAATGACAACTGTTAAACCTTGAGGATTAGTTTGATACTTTTCTGAAATAGGAGTAAATCCTCTTATGTCACAAAATAAAAATGTTAATTCTTTTGTTTCACCACCTAGTTTTAGTAAATCAGGATTTTGTTGTAACTTCTTAACCATCTTTGGTTCTAGGTAATGTTCAAATTGTTTTCTGATTTGTTGTTTTAATTTAAACTCTAATATGAAACGTAAGAATACACTATGAAATCCTACGATGGTTATTGTAACTAAAATCCAACTTACATCTACTAACATTAAATGTGTTGTAAAGAAATAATGACTTAACCACACTGCGGCAATGTACCAAGATAAAAGTTTTATTCCTATAACCCAATAAGGTAAAAATCTTGTAATCAATATTAATATTATACCTAAGACAAATGACGCTACAAGTTCTAGTAAAAAACTAACATCTATTCTTTCTATATTCTTTCCTTCTAATACTGTATCTAAAGTTGAGGCTGTAAGTTCATAACCATATCTCTCACCAATAGGTGTAGCAATAATTCCAGCAAGTCCTTCAGCACTCATTCCTATAATAACTGTCTTACCTTCAAACTTACTAAAATCTTCTTCACTCGCTGATATAGTTTCGTAATCTTTGTTCCATCTTAACCATATTCTACTATTAGCATCTGTTTTAATTGTATCAAAACCGGGTACTCTCATAGCTATAATACCAGCGTCACCTGACTTAACTTGATAACTAGGTGCGCCTACAGCCACCCGTATGACTTCTATAGCCATCGCTGGATAGATGTTTTCCCCTATCTTCATAAGTAGTGGTATACGTCTAGTGACACCATCTATTTCAGGCGCTGTGTTCGATACACCAACACCACTAGCGTTCTTTCCAAATAGTTCTATTGGGCCTAACATTCCACCCCATTCAAATAAGAAAGGTAAAGGGTTATTGATTTTCGCAACACCTCTTGGTACAGAATTTTTGTTTATGTCATTAGTACCGACTTGTGCTATTACTATACCATATTCTAGTACACTTGTCAATGCGTCATCACCGCCTAGTCTATCTTCTTCACTAAAGAGTATGGGTATTACTATAACTCCAGCTCCTTGTTCTCTTAACTTGATTATAAGATCAGCTAATACATCTCTTTTCCATGGCCATTGACCATACTTCTCAATAGACTTTTCATCTATTGTAACTATACCTATGTTTTGTGATTGTATTCTTTCTTCTGATTGTAATAATAAATCAAAACCTTTTAGTCTTAATATCTCCTTAACTTGTGGGTCTTTTAAACCTATGTAAGTAATAACAAATAAAGTTACAAATGCTATTGTCCAATGTGTTAATATTTTTTTCATTAGTTTTGAGTTACACTTGTTGTTCCACAACCAGCTACATTAGCACAAGTTTGTTCTAACACATAATTTTGGTCAGTTGATGAATTTTGGTCTAGTGAAAGTGTTGCTGAATAACCACTCATATCAACTGTAGCAGCGTGGTCGCCTGTGCCTTGTTGTAATACGTTTACAGTTTGATTTGAACCTACAGTAATATCTAAAAAATGTTGACCTGAATCTTTTTGGTCAGTTGCTATAGTATTATCAGAACCGTTGACATCTATGAATAACATTTTATCGGTTTCTCTTTGAGCTGAAGTAATCGTATTATCATTACCAGAAATATTTATGTCAGCGAATTGACCTGAACCAAAACCTGTGTCGTATTGTGACAATGATGTACTATTATAATTACCTGTTACATCTACAATTGCTCTATGACCACCTGTGTCATTTACATTGTCGCCTTGTGATACCGATAAATCATTATGGTCACCATTTACACCAAATAGTAAAACATTGTTATCACTCTTTTGTGATAGATTTACTGTATTGTAATCACCACTTATGTTAGCGTCTGTTATTGTACTTGATGTTGTACTTGTACCAGCAATTAAATTATCGTCACCGTCTTGTACTACATCTAAATCTAAATTAGTTCCAACTTGATCTATGTAAATAGCGTTACCTGAATTGGTAATATTTCTTGTTGTTGTTCTTAAACTTGTTTGTGTTGAAGTAGCAGCTGAAGTAGGTGTTGGTATTGTGGTTGCGATGTCATATGTAGCAGACACCCAAGTCCAACTAGCGTGATATCCAGGTACATACCACAACTGCCTCAACACTGCTCCGCCACCCCATTCCGACATCAATCTCTCATAACTGTAGGTCTCTCCTGCCTGGAGTGTGATCGTGCCTGATCTCGTTGCTGGAGCGTGTAGCCCTGACCAATCATCAATCACGGTGGTGCCATCTATCTTCAATATTGAACCATCATCATCTTGGTTGTAAAAAGTTACTGTGACGCTGTCACCTGCTGACCCTTCCCACGGAATTGGCACTGTGATGTAACCATCAAGGTGAACAACCACGTAGTCACTTCTACCTGAGTCCAATACCTGTCCACCGCCCCAATTGTAGTTCATTGTGCCGCCTGCCAAAGTGCCTGATGAAAGTGGAGTGTTTGAAGATTGTGGACAAGGCCAACTTGGACAATACCAAGTTTCGTAATTAACATCTGCTTTTAATTTATCAACAATAGAAAAGAATACCATCCATATAAACAAATAGATAACAAACTTTTTTAAAAATCTATACATTATCGTTGTAATAGGTCTATGTTATTCAGACCACCTCCATCTCCTACAATGTAATCTCTTGTTATAAAATCACCTTGCGATAGATTGATAATATACTCACTTGATTTACTTAATCTTAATCTCACAAAGTTAGTTGTATCTTCTCGTCTAAATTCCCAATATGTTCCTTGGTCAATAATAATAATACCTGTTAACTCGTCTTGTCCTACTTTTTGTGTCTTCTTTACAAACACATCTGTTAACTCACTTAAAAAACTTTCTGCTAATACTTTGTTAATTTGGTCTAATACATCTGCTAAAAAATCTTGCGATAGATAATCAACATCTAATTCTTCAAAGTTATCATTATCTTTTGTTGATAGTAAATCTTCATTTAAAACATCTATTTCTAAAAAGTCAATATCTAAAACATCAGCAACTGCTTTCTTTTCTTCTACAGCATCATCTCTATTTAAGTTTGATGGTGGCGATAAGATAAGTAGATTTGAAATCATACTTTCATCAACATCAACTAAAATAGGTTTAAATGGTTTTGCTTCTGGTGCCTCTACTCTTGTTGCTTGAAAGGCCTGATTCATTATAACTTGACCAGCATCTGATTCTACACTTATCTCTCCTACATAACATAGACCGTTTGTATCACAACTTGGTAATAATAAAATAGTAGAACCACCTAACTCATCTATAATCATAGCAAAGTCAGTACCTCTAACAGCAATTGTGGCTGTTGGTGTACTAATCTTTACATTCTGTTTTGAATTTTTGGCAATCTGACCTGAAGCATATCTTACACTTCCTAAACTTGCCTTTAATGATAACGCACCTGTGTTGGTGTTAGGGTCATAGACAAACTCGTCAATGACTAACTTTGAGTGTTCCGTTAACTCAACTTTAGTGTCATCAACAAAGGTGATACCTGTACGGCCATCACCTGTCTTTACTGTATCGTATGAAAAGACTTCAACATCTTTTTGAATAGTGATACCTTTGTCACCGTCTTTTCTATCTATTTCTGCCTTGCCTTTATGTTCGCTTACTTTACCAATAGAGGCAAGAGCAGAATTAGAAATTACGATTAATAAAATTATAAAGCTCAATATTCGCATATACTAAAAGTCCTATAATTAATATTAAATTAATTGTTCCAAAGTCCATATTAATCCGATTGTGTTATGTCTATATCAAAACTATCACCAGTTACATCTAAATCTACTGTGTTGTCATAGATACCAGATTGTGTAACATCAATAGTTCCTCCACCGCCAGTAACATTGATTGTAATGCCGTGACCAGCACTATCGCCATCTCCATCAACATTTAAAGTAATAGCATTACCTTCATCTGAATTTGCTGAAGTTGTTGCTAATGATGATGAGTTATCTGAAGTTACAGATATATTAGCACTTACACCGTCAACAGCAGCAGCGATAACGCTGTTATCTCCTGTAAGTGTAAAACTAATTGTAGATGATGAAGCGTCTGTAACTTCACCAATATCAAAATCAAAGGTGTTGTTGTCACCTGTTGTAGTGATATTAAGTGTTACAGTATCACAATCTCCTGATGATGTAGAGCTACAAAGTAAATCAACTGTGTTTGAGTTACCTGTAAATACCCAAGTACCTGTATAAGTTGATCCTTTAATTGTAGCGTCAATAGTGTTTGTGTTACCTGTTTGTGTAATACTAAACGTCATATTATCACCGTTTAAAACCATATCGGCAAGTGAATCACCGATTTCATTATTTTGTCCGTCTTGTGTAATGTCCAAATCAAGGCCGTCACCGACCTGTTCTATATAAATGTCGTTAGCATAAACGTTAAAGCATAATATACTCGCAAATAATGTAATTAACAGTTTATTTAACATTTACTTTTTTCTCCTCTTTAAATTTCCAAAGACCTTCTTTTTCGCCTTGTAATATAATTTCTACTACTGCCTGTTCTATGGCTGCTCTTACAGCATAGTTTACAGGTTCGTTCTTTGTTACTCCTGTTTCAGTTTCTATTGCTCTTGTACCTAAATCTAAAAACTTAAATACAGATGAACCGTACGAAACAGATAATATATTTTTTTCAACAGCAACTGTGAGTAAGACTTCTCCTGTAGAAACACTTACTACTCTCATTGAAACAGTTACGTTATCAACTCTATATTGTTGTTGTAATCCTATGCCCAAATATCTAGCACCAGCACCGCCAGTTGCGATATTTGAATCATATCCTACAACACCACCTTCAAGTATAAGACCAGCAAACTTTAAAGGCTTTAATTGTTTACTTTTTTCTTCTTCGTATTGTTCTCTCGTTGACCTTATCAGTTGTCTTTCTTTTATAAGATTATCTAATCCAATTCTTTCTACGACTTGAAACCAAGTCCCATTACCTACTTTTTGTAATGCGTCTATCACCCATACTTCAGCACCTTGTGTTACAGCACTACTTAATTGTGAAAACTTATCACTTGGTTTTCTTTGACCTGTCTTATCTGTAAACTGATATACAGCAATTGTAATTTCAGGTCCGTCTAATTTTTTTATATTATCAAATTTTTCTTGTAACGGAGATAGAGATAGTTTTGGATCCTCTATCTGAGGTACAGTAGCACAACCACTTAAACATATAGCTGCTAAAAATAATAATACTTTAAACATTAAAATCCAAAGTCCCCTATGGGTACAGTTAATGTTGTAACAGTTCCACCTTCTTCAGTAATTGTAATCGCAATCGTTCCTAAATCTGTATCTTTATTCCACACGATTGTCGCACCCTCTATCTCGGCTGTACCAGAATTTTGTCCAGTATCACCAAACATATTATCAACTAATTGTTTTGATAGATTAGCGTAAATTCTACTTTCAACGTTAGCAATAAAACGATTGATTGTCTTATTGTCTTCGTCACGTTTAGCCTGCCTTTCAGTGGCTTCTTTGTCTTCTTTTATCTTTTGCTCTCTTTGGTATTCAAGTTGTTGTATAGATAACACGTGATTTGAGTAACCATTTCCGCTAAAGGAAGGATTTTTAAACTCCTGTGTCAATTCACTTGATTTTAATGATGTGGATAATAGTGTAATTCCAAAGAAAACACTTAATTTTATTAGTGTTTTCATACTACTATTTATGTCTTTTAGTCTTTGTTCTTCTTCTTTTCTTCTTCTCGGAGTGTTAAGACTGTGTTCAATTTAGACTTTATTCTAATTAAGTCATTATCTAGTCTTCTTATCTTGTCTAATAACATAATCAATGCCTTATTGGCCTCACCTAACTTACTTGTAACTTCTTGTGTTATAAAATTATAGATGAACCAAATAAACCAACCCATAGCAATAGCGGCCAGTGTCGCAAAACCGTATTGATTAAGTATTTCTAAAACTGTCATTAGTCTTTTCTTGCGTCATTCTTTCCATCAGACCTAGCAATTCTATCTAAATCTGGTTTAAGATGTAATGCTGATGATATTAAAGTGTCAATATGTATCAGATCATTATTCATAGTATCTATTCTGTTTTCTAAACCCATAATGATACCGTGTAAACCTTTTACTGAACCTACAACACCACCTAAAATATACTTTAGAATAATATAGATGAAACCACCCATAGTAACAGCGGCTGCTACTGGTAATCCAAACTGTGTTAAGATTTCAAAAAACATTATATCTTATTTACTTCCGCCAATGTAACCACCAATAACTCCAATCAATCCTGTAACTGACATCTTCATTAATGTAATTACACTTTCATCTACTGGTCTGTTTTCTTCTAGTGCTACCCAATAATCTCCTATGATAATAACTCCAAGAAGTAATAATACACCACTTGTTATTAATAAAATCACTATATCTTTAAAATTTTTAATCATTATTTTTCTCCTTTGGTTCGTAATACTCTTTATACTTATCTAGTATATCGTTTGTAATTTTTAATTGATTTCTTATTTGAGCAAAGTTTTTTTGCTATTAATTGATAATCGTTATCTGTAAGACCAAATAACACAGGATCAAGTCCTTGTTCTTCCATCTTCTTAAATACTTCATCAGCATTTTCAGATGTTATGATTATCCATTTAATCTTTTCTAACTGTAAAGGTGTAGGCTTCTCTAATTGAAGCTCTTGTCTTTTTACTTCTTCTTTAAATATACTTAACTTCTTAACGCCTGAGCAGTTAGTAAGGAATATACTTAGGATTACTAATAGAAGGACATTCAGGATTGATTTCTGATTTCTTCGTAGCATTCTTTTCACTTTCAGTTAATGGTGATCCACTAGCAATCTCTATACATCTTGTAGCGTTATCACTGCCTTTGTTTATAATTCTTTCTATGACCTTTGTTCTATCAATAGCCAGTTTACCAATATCTCTATCTTTCTTTGAAAATCTTTTGTCTAAATCGTCTAAATCTTTTTTAAGATTACCAACTAATTCGTTTATCTTTTTATTTGCTTCTAGTATTTCAGCAAAGTCTTTCTTTTGATTTTCTATTAAATTCTTTTGTTCAGAAATAGCACCTTCTAATTTGACAGCATTCTCTTTTAGAATAACATTATCTCTTTGTAATTTTAAGACATAAGCACCAGCACCAAGTAAAGACGTGATGATAATGCCTATGAATATTAATCTCATTTATTTTTTCCAAAATTTAAGTTTTTTAGCCATCTTTTTTAGTGCGTCAAACTTATCATTTACGAACCAACCAGCTACAAAACCTACAATAAATCCTATTGTTATAAACATATTAGTCTCCTATTTTAGCATTTCTTTTTCTATGACCATTCCACGCAACAAAGCCACCTATTCTTAATGACCAGTATGCTAGATAATTCATAAAATAAAATCCATTTACTTCTATATTAATATCTCTAAAAATTTGATCTGCTTTCTTTTGATCTACAATTAAAAGAGCACCTTTTTTAGTTGAAGGTTTACAAGCTGTGTATTTGTACATATAATCGTGTACTAATCCACCTACTAATAAAACACCAACTGGTGAGAAAAAACTTCTTAAAAATTTAGGTATACTGGCACCATCAAATTGAAAACCTGCTGGTATCACATATTCGTTACCGTCTATTTTATATTTCCAATCTTTTATTATTGTCCAATTTCTTGTTGAAGTTAACCACATTATAATACCTTTCCAAAAACCTTTTCCTTTGGTAGAGATTTTTACAGGTTGTAAATGTGGCAATTCTTCATAAGAAAACTTTAAATTACTTTTCTTTTTATCTAATAAGTTTATAATAAAACCTACAATCACTAATACAATTAGTAATGACCACTGCCAAAATTTTGTTGCTAATGCTATTAATAGTTCCATGTTACTCCTTTATGATACCTTTATCTATCATGTGTTTATATAAAGGTGTTTCTTTAATTTTTTCTTTTGTAATTTTAAACGGACCAAATCCTTTTGACTTCCAATTCTTTTGCTGAAGATTTTTAGCGTCTGCAGTTATCATTGGTTTTATTGTACCAAAACCTTGAGATTGGTTATTTGCTTGTAATCCTGTAGCTCGACTATCTCTACTACCTTGATCTTTAGGTGGTCTATCTCCTAAACTAGCAATTGGGTGAACACTATCTAATCCACCAACTCTAATCGTAGGTAATCCAAGATACTCTTTAAAATTTTTCATTATAATTTATACTTGTCTTTAAAAGTTTTGTATTCTGGTTCATCTTCAATAACAAGTTCAGTTTTAATATCATTCATCTCATCTATCTTTACTTCAACTTTATCAATACTATCCAATACTTGTTTTAGCATTATGTTATTGTTATCTGAATTTTCTTTTAGTTTTCTTTTAAATGTTTTATATTTTCCAAACATTAATGGATCTTTTTTATCATCATCTTTTTTCTTACTTACTCCAGGCTCACCATCTGGGCCAACACCAATACCTGCAATGTTACCAGAACCAGCAGCATTCGCTGGCGCATCTTCGTCCATCTTGTTAATAATTTCGTCCATCATTTCTTTATAATGTTTTGGCATAATCGTCCTCTGAAAATAATTGATCGTCTTTTTCATATATATCAATTCCAAAACAAGTCATATATGGTTTTGATTCGTACACAGGTTTTACATCACCTTGTTCAGTTAAAAGTTGATCGTATTGGTTTGTTTCTTTTAGATAAGAGATAATAGAACTTTCTATTAAATTCTTATATGGTAAATACTCTTTGTTTTCTTTTAACAGTAATCCAAGAGCAACAGCAAATGATCCAAGTCTTCCCCCTAATCCTGCTTTTTTCAATACTCGTTTTAAATTAAAAACAAATCTATGAAGAATAGTATAAGCCTTTTTTTCTTTTGTTGATTTTAATGTTCTGTATTTTTTCAATACATTACCATCTTTATCAATTATACCTAATCTAAACGCCTCTTGTTGTTCAAAAGGAGTTACAAGTAATTTGATAACTCTATATGTTATTACTAAATCAACAGCTCTGTTTGCCATTATAGTTCCCTTAAAAGTTTTTCAATGTTTATATCCACTTTTACATTATTTAACTCATGTGGATAAAGATAACCAAGATATACTAATATTGTTTTTAAGTAAGACCAATATTGTTTGTCCACTTTATATAACATTAAAGTACATGCGGCTTCAACTCCAAAAACATTTTGTAAAATAATTATATGATTAACTGCTAATCGTACTTTTATTTTACCTGTTATGCTATACTTACGAAATAATCTTTTAAGATATTTAAATCTTTTCAGATCATCATAAAATTCTTGCTCAGTAGATAACGTAGGGTTATCATAATAGTGTTGAGCAAAAAGTAGCCAATTATCTTTAGTTATCTCTTTGAACATTCACTACACTAATTTAGCGTAGACCTTTGATGTTCCATTTTTAAGAGTTTCATAAGATACTTCCATCTTTAATCCACCCTCTTTTTTATGAGATATACCATCATCATCTATATCGGATCCATCAGTGTCTTTACCAAATCTTCCACCGAATTGCTTCACTTCAGCTGTTACATTACCTTTTTCGCCTTCTAAATTTACATCAGAAACAGTTAAACCGATTCTTTGTAATTTTTCTTTTAGTTCATCAATTGCGTGTTGAGGATTTAAAAATTCTCTTGCGCCGATTGAACTAACGAAAGCATTTACTCTTTCTAATACTGCAGGCTCATGTATATTATGTACACCAATTGAACCATCTTCAATAGAGTTTTGTACTTGTGTACCAACTCCTTGTGCGTCACCAACATACATACCTTTGTATTCTTTTATGTGTTGTTTAAACGTTTTCATTGTTTTCCTCTTTTTTTTCTTCTTTTGAATTAGATTTATCCTTCACAGAAACTTCAGTACAAGTAACATCTTCTTCAAAGTCTTGTAAATCTTGTTCTTTATTGTAAGTTTTAAATCTTTTCATTTTATTAACTCGTTGCTATATTTAATGCCTGCTCTTTTTCTGCTGGCATTTCTTTATCATTCGTCATCTTAATTAACTTATCTACTTGTTGAATTGCTCCATACACAGCGTTTAAGTTACTTTTCATTGTTCCTAAGTCTTTTTCAACTTGACTTATTCTAGCTGTAAGATTATCAAAATCTTTTTTTAATATTTCTCTTTCAGCTTTTAATGTAGATATATCAATACTCATTATATACTCCAATTAATATTATGAAATAGTTGCTTTGTTATCAGCAATTACATTCCAGTTCGAATTTTTAAATAATAAAGTTACTGTTTCTCCTGGTGCATCTAATACGATAGTTGAATATCCTCTTAAATTTGCTGGAGTAATAGTTACAGCGTTTGTACCAGACGTAGATACATTGATGATTGTTTTAATTTGACCATCAGCACCATCAGCGATAGCACATGAGTGTGTTGCTGAAGTGGCATTTATTTCTGTTATTGCTGAAGTCACGTCAACTGCTGTAGTTGAAGAACCGTCTGCTGTAATTGATTGAGAAGTCTGTTTTAATCCTAACCAAGATGGTACGTTATTAAATACATCTTCTGCTGTTATTTTTTTATTGATTGGTGTGCCTGAAGGATCGTCCACTACGTGGAATAGATCAGCACTTGCTAATGCGTTACCTAAATCAGTCAACGCCGTTATTTTTTTATCTGCCATTTTTATCTCCTGTTAACCCTTTCGGGAATGCTACTCTAGGTAATTGCCTAGATCAATTTATTCATATAGTATATATAAGGGCGCTCAAAGGCGCCCCTATAAAATTAATTATTATGATGTTAAACAAACTAGTGTTTCTGATTGTATTCTATTTGCTCTACCACCAGAACCAGTTGTTCTTAACACCCAACCTTGGTGAGCGCCTAACGCACTAACCGTTGTTGAACCATCAGCTGCAACGTGTCCACTTGCGATTTCAGTTGCATTGTAGTTGAATAAACCAACTGTTACACCTGTAATAAAGTCGTCTGCTTCTTCGTTTTTGAATAATAATTCAACAGCCGAAGAGTCGATTGGACCCATATTTGCTAATGTTGGCGCTAAATTTACTTGCATTAACGCCCATAAAGGCGCTGAAGTATAAGCGTCTGAACTTGACCAACTTGACATAGTATTCTCTCCCTTTTGTTAATTGTTTAAGGTACTCAATTTATTAATATATTATGTAATATTTATAAGAGGGAAGGATTAGAAACCAAGTTTTTTTAACTGAGATATAACTTGACCTGCGGATTTAAATGTGATACCTATACCGCCTTTTTGTGTGAATTGTGATGTATTCTTTTCGTAATCATCTATCAATATAGCTGGTTGTCCAGCGACCATAGCATAGTTTTGTTTGTCTTTTCTTCTTACTAGATTAACTCTACCACCTGACAATCCTATGTTCTTTCTACACCAAGCGTACTTACCTGGTATACAATTAGGGTCATAGACTTTTTCTAAATATGCTGATAGTATGTGAGGATTGTATTTCTTAATGAAATTCCACATTACTTTACCTTGTGGATTCCAAGGCATGTCACTCCAGAATTTCTTATCTTCTATTACCACTCTCCACATATCTTCTTTACTTTGTTGCATCCATCTTTCTTTGGACATACCAGACGTTTTTCTTATTTGTGCTGTAAAGTCACAAAGAACTCCGTCCATATCAATATATAATCGTGGTAGTTTTTCCATAGTGTACTATTATAATAACATATTACTAGCCATTTGTCAAGGGATAAAATAGCCAGTAATAGTGTAATTTTTGATTAGTTTTTATAGTCAACTTTTGGTTCTGTGTCAACTTTTGTTTCCGGTGAACCAGTATCAGCTTTTCCTTTAGCTTTGTATCCATTCATACTTTGAGCTTTCATGTATTTAGCTTCACTTTGAAGTTTTTCCATATCTTCAGCTGACATTTGCCATACGTTCTTAATGGCATCTTGTATTGATTCTTTTTTCATTTTAGGTTCTGGATCAACAATATCTTTCTCGCCTTTTTCTACTTTAGCAAGTTTCATTTTGTTTATTTCATCACCTTTGTCATCTGCTTCATTTGTTTTAACAATTTCTTTTTCACCATCAGCATCTTTTTGCTTTTGGTTCATATCTTTTGTCATAAACGTATGAGTTTCTTTTTTAGGTTTAGACTTTGGTTTCTCATCATCTTTATCGTAAGCGTCTTCTTCTTTAACTTCTTTTTTCTTTTCATCTGAAGAATGACCGAAAGATTTGTGTACAAGTTTGTCTAATTTTGTGTGAAATTTATCTACATCTTTTTGACTTACTTCTTCTTTAATATCTTCGTTTTTCGCTTTGTATTTGTCATCAATTTTATTAAAAAATGCTTTCTTTTCAGCAGGTGTCATTGAACCTATACCTTTTCCAGCTTTCTCTAATTCTTTTTTAAACATATCTTGGTAGCCTGATTCATTTTGATGCTTACTCATATTCGCAGCTAATTCTTCAATACTACCTGGTTTCGTATTTAAGTATTTCATTATTTCTCTCCCTTTACTTTAGCCGCTAAATCTTTGTCAGCGCCTCCCCAAGTTCCTGAGGATTTTGTTATAAAACTATTTACTCTAGCGAAAGCCCATTGTTGTTGACTTGCGCCAGGTCTATGGCCTGATTTCCAAGCGGCCATCCCTCGATCATATACTTGTTTCAATATGCTATAAGACATACCACTCTTATCAGCTTTCTTTTGTAAGCCAGCGATTGCCTCTACATATAATCTTTTTTCTTCTAAATTTGTTTCTTCAAACTTACCTGTTTTTTTGTATATCTTATTTCTAGCAACAGTAGATACAAAAGGTATATTTGCTTTAACTAATTTTCTTAAATCATTTAATTCAATTCTATCTAAATGACGACTTAAAGCATTTGCTTGTTCAGGTGATATTCTTTTAGGTGCTGTACTAAAAGATTTTTTAAGTCTATCAATCATCTGTGACGTAAACTCTTTTATTTCTAAAGCTTCTTCTACTCCAGCAAATAGTGGTGATTTAACAGTTGACATAGTTTTTTTAAAAACTTTATCTTTATATTGTTTAATCTTTTTCTGTAATACTTTTAATTTAAGTTTATCAGATACTTCATTAACTTCTTCTTTTTTAAGAATTGATTTAGCAATTTCATGTCCTTTAGTAATAGTCTTCTTATCTAAAGGTGGTTCATCATTCATAGATTTTTTAGCCTGTGCCATACCGATAGCATAAGCGTCATCTTTTTTCATTTCTTCAGGAACATAATCCATATTTAAATGTTTCTTTAATTGTTGAAACGACCCAGGTTTATCATCAAAACCAAAGTGTTCTTTTGCATAAGCAACTAGGTCTTTTTCTGCGCCTGTAAATGTGACTTCATACTCAGCACCATTAGGGCCACCTGGTGTCACTCTCGCAACTTTAATATTGAATTTTGCTGTTTCTCTTTTTAATGCTGGAATAGATATACCTGATATATCAGATACTACAGTCGCTTCATTAATATCATTCTTTAACATCTTCTTTGCTAAATCTTTATTCTTACCTTTTAGAGCGGCTTTCTTTTGAGCATCATAATACTTAATCATATCTTTAGCTCTTTGTATTCTTTTATCTCTATCGCTCATAGTCTTTTCGCTTACTTCTTCTTTTTTTTCTTTATCTTTTTTAAACTCTGCAGCAGCAATACCAATTGTTAATGGAACTTCACCTGTCTTAGGATTCGGTTCAGGTTTAACTGCTCTATTTTTTTCATTTTCTAATTTTGTTTTTAAGATGTTAATTTGATCTTTTAAAGCTGCGATTTCTTTTGCAGAATCTTCTTTAGAATCTTTTTCTGTTTCTTCTTTCTTATGTTCACTATCTTTCATAATAGTACCATCTGGCATTCTATGATACCCTTTTGGTACTTCTTTTTCTTCACCTAAAATATCTTTAACAGTTTTTACTGGTAATTTCATTAACTTAGCTATCTCTTCAGATGATTTCCCATCTTTAACTAAAGCATCAATGTCAGACATCTTACCTTCTTCTATTTCAATTTCTTCTTTTTTTACTTTAGCACCTTTTCCGTATTGGTCAACATATCTTTGAGCCTCTGCTGAAGTATTATATTTTCCTAATTCCATAGTAGTACCATCTTTTTTAGTAATGACTACTGTGTATTTTTCTTCTAAATTTTCATTGTACTTTCTTAACTCTGCGTCAACTGTAGGATTTTTAGATAAACCTTTTTCTAGTTTTTCTATTTCTGCCACAGCTTTTGTTATATTATCTTTAAACTTTTTAGCAAGGTCTTTTGCTTTTGAAACTAATGTCCAACCGTAAGTTGCTTCTTCAACTTCTTCAGGTTTATACATCATATAATCTGAAACTGAATTGATATAGTCTTTTGCTTTTGTAATTTTAGATTGAACCCAAGCCTCTAAAGGATTACCTTCGTCTGATTTACCTTGTAGTGCTGAAGCAAGTTGAGTTGCCTTATCAACGATTGCCTCTAGTTCACCTCTTGCCATTGAAATTTCATGGTCTTTATCATCTTGTTCTTTTAGATTGTCGTAATTTTTTTTAAAGTAGTCATATGCTAGTGTTTTATCTTTAGTAGAATAAGCAGTTTTGCCATCTTTATCTAATACATTATATTGTCCTCCACTAGACATTGATACGTAAGGTTTTTGATTAGCTTCTCTAACTTGTTCTAAAGCCTCAGCCATTGATTGTCTGTATCTACTCATTATAGGTCACTCCATACTTCGTCCCAATTGGAAACTTTTTGTTTTAATTGTTTTTGTAACTCTCTTTCAAGTTTTTGTCTTAATGAAATAGCGTCATTACCTACAACAGAAGCATAGTTGTCATGTACCACTTCTAATGCTGAGTAAGTATCTGCTAATTTTTTATCTCTTAAAATTTCAGCAGCAATATATCTTCTAGTTTCAAAGTGATCGTTTCTAGCAGTTTTGGCTCTAATGTACTGTAAATTAGTTTTTGAAGCTGTTGCTTCATGCAACTGCGTTCTAAATTCTTTTAATGTTTTTTTAGTCATATTCTTTTATCTCCAGTTTTAGTTCCGAACTACCTTTGTGTAATCTATGAAACTGCTCTTTGTTTATATAATAATTTTGACCTATCTCTAATTTAGTAGGCAACTCATCATCATATTGTAGTTTCCAACCTGTACCATAAATCACTTTGACAACTCGATCTTTTCTATCTTTGTGCCATATCAACTGTTGGTCTTCAACGTCTTCTTTTATAACTCTAGTAAATACATTTTTGTAAATACTATTTTCAAAATCTTCAAACGGTTTATAATAATCTAAAAATTCTTTTTCTTTCATTACCAATAGAAGTTTCCACCGCCGCTCATACCTAAACTCTTAGCATAACGAGGTAAATTGCAGGCCCAATACGCTGCCTTTGTTTTATCTTTCTGCTGGTCACATCTGTGTCTAGCAGCAAAACTTTTTCTTGCCTCAGGATTTTTAAGTTTAACACTTAATCCTGTTGTGTCGCCCCAAGTAACTTTTTTAATTTTGTCACCATCTCTAACGAACACATAAAACTTTTTTGGTCCACCTCTTTTTGGTTTATTCAAAGGTGGTGTTTTCTTGTCTTCTTCTTCAATTGGCATATCTAATGGTACTTGTTCGTTTTCGTAAATACCAAACTCACCAATATCCGTTTCAAGTAGATGTTTATCCCAATCACTTGTAACTTCTAAAATTCCTTCATTATAAAGTTCTCTAGCTTCTCTAAACAACTTGTAAAATTCTTCACTATGTAAACGATAGATATTCTCTGCTAGAGGTATTCTATTCTCTACGTGATAGTGAACAGCTTTACTAATTTTATCCGTATAATCACTAAATTTCAACATCAATTTTCTCCATCATTCTTTTCACAACTTCGTCCAACTTTGAACGCCATTCTTCTTTGTATCTATCTCTATATTTATCAATTGTAGAATCCGATAATGCCCATTCTTCAATATCTTTTTTCTTAATACTTACATCAGTAGTTTCAGGTCTTGTCACTACTTGTTTGTTATTATCTTTTGTATTACTTGGTACATACTTATCTCCTTGATAATTCGGATCAAATCCGTCTTGTCCAGGTGTTATTGATGTAGTATGTTTCGCATAATCGTGTCCAATATCGTATGCTTCTGGCACACAATTTGGAACTTGTTTTCCATTTTTATCTTTCATACCTACTTGTTTATATCCTTTCCAACAAGCATCGGATAGTTCTTTTTTAAGTTCACCAAACATTTTTTTATACTTTAGTGTGTGTTTAGATGGTTTAGTCTTAGCATCTTTATCACCTGGCGCTGGTTTGTAATCATCTTCATCATCACTTTTCTTGTACTTCTGTCTTTTGAAGAAATCAGCTCTTTTTTCTTTTTCACCTCTTGGTAAATCTTTGTAATACTTCTTAGGTTGAGTGCCAGGTTTTTTAGCCACCGTTTTGTCTTGTGGTGATTTATCTAAATCTTCCTCTATGTTTGATACCGCTTTAAATCCATAATCTATATTTAAATTATATTCTCTTACTTCTGCTTCTCTATTAGCAGCTATTGGAATACAATCCCATATCCATGCTTTGTGTAAATTGTTGTTATTGTCTTCGAGTACAATGTAATTCGTACCTCGTCTTTTTATTTGTCCTTGTATGTCTTCTTTGACATAATCTACTTTATCTCCTACGTTAAAAATCATTTCTCTAACGTATAAATCTCTTATTTGATTTTGTTCGAACTCTTTTAATGACGCTATTGGTTTTTCCGGCGCAGAGTGTATCATACCACCATATGAAGCAGCAAGACTTGATTTAAGTCCCATGCCAACTCTTACAGAACCGAATATTCTATCTATATCTGCTGGGTTTCTATATGTTGCTGGTAAACCTTTTTTAAATGATTCTTTATCACCTTTCGCAGCGGCATCTCTCATCTTACTTGCTGACATTCCGACTGCGCCTTCAGCGTCTGGATCTCTTTCGCCAGCAGATACAACTTTAATTGTATCAAAATCATAATATCCGTGACGAGATTTTACTTGATTATATTTTGTCAATATATTTTCAAACTCTCTAACTCTATCACTTCCTACAACCATTGTTACATCTGTAAAACCTTTTTTATAAATACTAGTCATTAAATCTAAAACCATATTTGTAGGATTAAGTTCTAAATTTGGTCTAGCGAATTTAAACATATCTCTCATAAATCTTAATTTAGCATTTGGTTCTAATGGATTCTTTCTACTATCTTGCGATCTACTTAAATATATTTTCTTTTGATTTGCTGGCATAGATAAAACTTTTTGAATTAACTTTTGATGTCCGATTGTTGGTGGATTAAATCTACCAAAAGTAAACACCATAGACTTTTCTCTTGCCTCGTGCATTTCTAAATCTTGTACTTCTTTATCTGTTACAATACCATCTTCTAAAATCTTTTTACATTTCTTATAGAATTTTAAATAGTGATATTTTTCTAACATCTTATAGATAACATTTTTAGGTAATCTATTTTTGACACCATAAGTTCTAATTTCATCTGGCGACATATCTTTATTAAATGCTGCTCGTCTTTCATCATCAACACCATCACCAATTTTTACTATGTCCTCTAAACTATCTTCTATTTCTTCTAATTTATCTTTAATCTTTTCTTGTAGATTTAAAATATCATTTGGTTGTAAATCTTTTAATTCGTTGTAATCAATTATATCTCTTTTAAGTTCACCTTTAACTACATCTAGTTCTTGTACTTTTCTTTCAAACTCTTTTACATATAAACTAGGATCAAAAATAAAATCATCTGGTCGTTTGATAAACTTGTTTTTTTCTATGTCAAACACAGCATCAGCTTTCTTATTCTGATCATCATAAGTTTCTTGGTCTGTGATGAAGTAAAAATTAATTGGGTGTTTAGTTCCAGGTATTAATTTACCTTGTATGTTATTTGGATTTTTTGCTGACAAATATTTAAGAGAAAGATCAACTCTTTCTTGTTCTTGTTTTTCTTTTGGTACATCAAATAATACATTTAAATCTAAATCAGCATCGTTTCTATATCTCTTTGTAAGTATAGAACCTATTAATGATACTTTTAAAACAGGATATTCTTTTTCAAAATCTTTTATTTGATCGTTAATTAATTTTAGAACACTAGATTTAATTTTAGGATTTTTAGTATCAGCATCATCAAACACAGCTGGCGCATATGTTCTTCGTGGTATATCTATGATACTTTCTTTTATAAAATCTTTAAATCTCATCTTCTTTTTAACTCTAATTCTTTCTTTATCCAACTCATGGCTATACCATTTTCTGGTTTAGTTCTTAATCTACTTCTAATAAATTTAGAAGCTTGATTTAATACCATAGTTACTAGTTCTTTTTCACTTCTATTATTATCTACTACTAACATTTTGTTAGGACTGAATACTCTTTGAAAGGCACCTATGTTTGCTTGTACACCATCCCAACTTTTTTTTACAATGTATTCTGGCACTTGTCTTGGTCTATTTTTATTTCTTTCTAAAGCAACGTTCAAACTTGTATTTACAAATACCATATAACAATCATAACCAATGTTTCTTAACATACCTACTTGCCTTTGTACAAGTGGTAAATCTCTACCAGTTGCATCTATAACTAGTCCTAGTCTTCCCTCAACATACTTATCTAGCTGATTACCAGTTGTTGTTTTTGCTCTTTGTCTAATAATGTTTCTAAAGTATTCTTCTTCATCTGGCATTTTAAGAGATAAGTTTGATTTCTTTAATCCCATTTCTAATGCGTTATCTGAGTTTACTACTTTTAATCCTGTACCAGCAAATGCTGATTGTGTGACAAATGTTTTACCAGAACCTGGACCACCTGCTAAAAAGAAAGCTTTGAATATACCTGGATCGTAAACTCCTTCATTTAAATACTCTCTAAATTCTCTCAATGGTTTTGCCTTTAGTTGTTTAATTATACCTTTTGCGATTACTTCAGCTTCTCCACCTTCTGCTTTAACTTCTATAAAACCCGGTTTCTTTCTGTAATACTCAACTACAGGACCTGTTTCTTTTTTGTATAATGCAATTCTATTTTTAATAATCTCTGGTTTATCATCAGCACGACCTCTTTTAGTTAATCTTCTAATCACTTCTTGTTCACTTACATTTAAATAAACCACTTTATCTATCTTAATATTTTCTTTTTCTAAATCTCTTACTTGTTGCATATATCTTGGAAAGCCATCAAATACAAAACCATCTTTAGCTTTAGCAACGGCGTCTTTAATTAAATCTAATACAATATCATTTGGCGCAAAACCACCTTTACCTAAATTTGATAATCGTTTTGCTATCTCGCCACCTTTTTCTTTTTCTTTTCTTAATAGTTCACCAGGATAGATATGATCTATACCAAACTCTTTTGTTATAAATTCAGCGTAAGTTGATTTACCTGAACCTGGACCACCTATTAAGATTATATTCATTATCTACTAACTTCTTCCCAATCCATACTAGCATATACATCTGCTGTACTTGTATTACAAGCCATACGAATAGTTAATAATTCTGGCGTGCTTGTAAATGAATTTCTTTCTAATTGAAATTTAAATAACGCTTCTTTAAGAATATCTGTAGATTGACTAGATTGATTATTAGAAGCTAAAAATCCACTTGCTAATATTCTACCTGAACCTATTGTGTGTGCTGTACCTGTAATATTATATTCAACGGCGGAATCAGCACCACCAGATACCCAACTTCCTGCTGTGACTGAACCTCCAGCAACAACTTGCCAATTATAGTTATAACCATTTCCTGTTCCCAATATTGATAATGCTGTTAAAATAACAATAGCGTCTAAAGATAAGGTCTTTAATCTGATTGAAGCGACTGGATAATAAGTACCAGCAGTAGTTAACTCATAGGGTGAAGTAATAGCTGTACCAATTGCTTGTTGCCTACCTCTTAATTCATAACCACCTTCACTCATAACACTAGAACAAACTTGTTTTAATGTAGCAGTAGAGCTATCTCCAACTTCCGTTTGTTGTTTAATTTCATATCTTAAAGGTAAAGAACCTGTAGTGATATATGTTCCAGATACTAAATTAGCGTGATGAAATGCGTGACAAACAACAAATCTACCATTGATAACAAAACCTATTCTTACAGTTCCTATACCTAACCACTCTAAATCAATATATAATATTTGAGCCTTTGTTAAATCTAAAGTATAACCTGTTGTACCTGTGCCATCTAATTTATCTACATTCCAATCTGCTTGAGCAATTTTACTTTCTACAACTGAACCTGTTATTTTACTTCTTTCTACAACATATATGTTTGTACCATCTTGTTCTAAATAGATACCGTTGTCTGAACCATAATATCCCACTCTTTGTCTTAATCCAGTTTTAGCCGCATTAAATACAAAAGAGTTTAAAAGTAATAATGATTTACCAGGTTGATAAGACATTACTTTATTTGTTTCTCTTATGATTTCATCATTAGCATTATCACCAACTGTTAAATTAACAAGGCCTTCATTTATACTAAATGTAGATGAAGCGTCACCTGTAATATCTTCATTCCATAAACCATTGTCTTTGTATCTGTGTGAGCTGTCAAATACTGTTAATGGTGCTGATACTCTTTGTCTGCCAAAAGCGTCTGTATTAGTTTCTGCTGAGCTCGATTGACTAATACTTGATATTGTGACTGGAAATGGATTTGTTTGAGTTACAACATTACCATCATTTGTTGCTATCATTGGTACTTCAAAAACTGTTTTATCAGCTCCTGTTGGTCCAAATGTTTGTGTATCTTTTCTAAAATTTGCCATTGATTAATTCCATCCTTTCGGCATTGTGAAGTTAGCTCTACTAAATTCCATTCTATCTACTAATTTAACAGCGCCAGCAACTCTATCAACTGCAACAAATCCTTCTGGTGCAGTGACTTTATAACCATTTGATGTTTTTAGAAAATGTCCTATACTTTGTATTTCACTCATCTTACTTACTAAAAAGTTTTTAGCATTTTGTAGTGTGACGTGTGAAGCAATGGCAAAGTATAATGCGTTTCTATTTCTATCTATAAATTGTAAATTTTTTGTTAATATGTCTTTGTATTTTTGTTTTCCTGCAGGAGACTTTTTACTGTCTATCTCTGCTTGTAATGTATTAATATAATAATCTCTAAACATCTCAACAAGTTCTTTAATCTTTGCCATATGACCTTGTGTGTTTCTTATGTAATAATTAAAGAAAGTTTTAAGTCTAAATGGTATACCTAAAGCGTCTGATGTTGATTTTGTCAATTCGTCTAACATAGGTCCAGCTTTTAATAATGAACCTTCTGCCATTCTCAATCTTGCGTTAAATGTTGCTAGTTCATTTTTAGTTAGTTTTGCAGAACCAGATACATCTCTATAAGCAGCACTTGCTAAAAATATATTTGTTGCTGATCCTCTAACTGTACCAAAACCAGCTGTCATACTATCAAGTGTCTTGCCTGAATATTTTGTGTGAAATACTATTCCCATTCTCGCACGAGCGATCTTCTTACCAATTGATGAATCTACAGGGACAGCATACGTAATTGTATTTGGTGTAAACGTAATCATGTTTTCACCATCTATGTTTGCTTTCTTTAAATCTGATTGAGTAAATAACAAATCACCTTGAAGTATACCGTTGATACCTAAACGACTTAACTCTCTTAATGCTATTGTTAGTTTTTCGGCAAGTTCACCACTATGATTTTTTCTTATATCACCTGAAGTGTAATTGACTTTTGGATTTTTATTGAATACTGATTTTGTACCTACAAAGAATTTACCATTTTCTGGATTAGTACCGCAGATGATCGCTGGTGCGCCATCCCATTTTACCGTCATATTGACTTTAGCTCGTGAAGAACCAGCCAACATATCTCTTACTGACTTTAGAAAGTTAATAGCATTTGTTCCACCAGCAGAACCACGATTAATAATATCGTCTTCTAGGTGTTCTAAATGAACATTCCTGTCTTTTGTAATAAATCCTTTAAAACTAAACATTTCTCTCTCATTGTTTCCATTACTATAATCACGTTTTCCATATAATTCAATGTATATATTTATATTATATACTATTTATGTATGAAAGTCAAGTGGTTTTTTAAAGAGAAATATGTAAGAATTTGGGGATGCCACCCTCTAAATTCCATACTTTATACTTGTTTTGAAACTTTACTAATTTATGTGCATCTTCTTCAAAGAAAAATTCTGCTACAACTTTCTTATGTGGATACTCTAAAACTTGCCAGATAATATCGCCATTCTTTTTTTTCATTCTTTTACGATAATGTAAATCTTTATTACTTTGGTCTCCTGGCCGTTTATCACCTTTATGAAATTTTACTTTTTGAGTTTTATTTTTTGACATTATATTTTAAAATCGGAAAACTTATCATAACTTTGTTCTGGTGTTGGATAGTTTTCTTTTTCTTTTGTTTGGTTACTATCTACTATATTCTGTGCTGAATTTTCAACATCATATAATCTCATTTTTGATTTATCTACACCAAGTATAAATGCTCTATTCATACCTGGGTCATTATATCTATTCTTCAATTGTTTTACTTTCATTTGACCTAGTGATTCTAGTTCTTCATTTGACATCAACGCAAACATAAAGTCAGCAGTTGCTGGTAGACCAAATGATTCTGAAGTATCTTCTAAACCAATATCTGTACTTACGAAACCTGTTCTAGTTGTTTGTGTTGCACTAAAGATTGGTACATCAAACTCAACAGCAAGACCTCTTAATTCTTCAGCGATTGCTTTAATATAAAAGTATGATGATATATTACCACCTTTAAATCTACTTGACGCACAAATGTTTAGATAGTCAATAAAGATTACTTGTGGTCTAAATGATTTCTTTAACGCAAGTTCATTAAGTAAACTTCTAAAATGTCCACTATGAGCTGAAGCAGTTGGATATTCTTTAATAATTAATTTACCTTTAGTTTTACTTTCTAACTTATTCAATTTTGTATCGTATAGTTCTTTAGGCATAGCATGTAAATCATCTATTGTTACATCAAATAAGTTTGCGTCTATTCTTTCAGCAATTCTTTCTTCTGCCATCTCTAAAGTAATATACAATACATTAAGACCTTGAGTTAGAAAACTTGAAGCCACATGACACATAAACAAAGACTTACCAACACCTGTACCTGCTAGAGCAATGTTTAATGTTTTACTTGGAACACCACCTTTAGTGATACGATTAAAATAACTTAAATCAAACTTATATCGTTTTTCTTTTGTATGGTACCAATCAAATCTACTTTGAGCATCAGCAATATAGTCATGCCCGATATGATTATCAAATGAAACTGCCAACGCATCAGCAAGAATGCCTGGTATTGCTTCTGGTGTTCTAACTTTATCTTTATTATCTAATATCTTAATACCATCAAGTACAGCATTATGTACTGCTCTATCTTTACAAAACTTTTCTGTTGTATCTAATAACCACTGTAAGTCTGTGTCTTCTTCTTTAGAAATAGAGTTGATTAAATCTTTTACATTCTTATATTCTTCTTCGTTAATATCTTTTTTATTACCAAGTTCAATGAGTATTGCTTCTTTTGTAGGAAGATTTTTATATGTTTGAACAAATTTATCTATTTCACCAAAAAGTAATTGTTCATCTCTTTTACTAAAGTAATAACTTTTAATAAAAGGCAAAACTTTTCTAGTATAATCTTCTAGGTAAAAAAGATTTGTTAATATCGTACTTTCAATTCTATCGCTATTCATCAAGTTTTAATGTTCCATTCTCTAATTGTTCTTCAACACATTCAATTAATATATCACCAATATAGTTTCTAAAATCATTTGACTCTATATCTTTCTTATTAGGATTTACCATTATGTCATAGGTAAACTTTAATGGTATTTGTCCTAATTCATTTTCAGTTTCTGAAAACTTAATATTATTATATTTGTAGATGATACCTTCATAATCACCTTCTAATAACTTAATACAACTAAAATCATCTCCTTGCTTTTGAGCAAAGACATAACGTTTAGTCGGTTTCTTCGTCTGATCCGTATTGGAATTTTCGTTTTGCTTGTTCATCTATTTTGTCTAATACATCTTTTGTAAAATACTTTTCTGGGTCATCATTGATGTTCTTACCAAAAACTTTAGAACCATCTGGCATTTCATATCTTGTAGATACTTTCTTAAAGATACCAGCTTCTTCAGCAAGTTCAATAAGACCATAATATTTGTCTAAACCTTTTTTGTAAGTAAGTTTTACATCTATTTGTGCATTTTCTTTTGTTAACCTAGATTTAAAATTTTTACAATGTATAATGTTTCCAACAACCTCGGTACCTTCTTTGTCTTTTCTTTTACCAAGATAGATGATTGATGAGGCTGCGTATTTTAAACCACTACCACCGCCCATTTCTTTTTGAGGGAACATTGAACCTATGACATCATATGTGTGGTTAGTCATAATCATTGGTATATTTGCTTTACCAAGTTTCAATGTTAATACTCTAAATGTTGACTTGACTATTTGTGATCTAGTCATATCTCTTGTTTCTTTACCTGCGGCAGTATCTTCCATTTCTTTTGTAGTTGATAACATACCTAAACTGTCTAGTACAAACATCAAAGGCTTTCTAGTCTTCTCTGGTTGTTCTATGTACTTGTCTAAAATTTTTATAGATTGATTTCTAAATTCTTGTACTGTTGCAACTGGTACAATAACCATTCTTTTAGAATCAATACCTCTGCTCTCAATCATTTGTTTTGAGATAGCACTTTCTGATTCAAAATAGATAATACCTGCGTTAGGATCCTTATCTAAAAATGCTTTACATATACCTAGTGCGAAAAATGTTTTACCTGTTGCGGCTTCACCAGCGATTGCTGTAATTTTGTTTCCTGGCATACCACCATAGATACTACCAGATAATAATGCGTTAAATGAATATGAACCTGTGTCTATAAAACTTGTTACGTCAGCACTATCAATACCATCACTTACTAAACCAGCATACTCATTACCAGTTTCTTTAATTATGTCTTTTAAAAAATCACTCATATTCATTCTCCTTAATTGTGTTATAATATATCATACTTATATAGATTTGTCAATGTTAATTTGTTTTTATTTTATATTTTGGCATATATGCTTCGCCTTCCCATTCAAACCTTAATGATGGTTCTTCAGGTACCCAACCTTTTCTAGGTTCTTCATAATCTTCTGACTTTACTCTTGTCCACAACAAGTCTTTCATCTCATCTAAATTAACCATACCAAAATCATTATAAACTCTACCTTCAAAAGTACCAGCCATGTTAAATACAATTTCTTTATTATATTGTACTTTACGTTGATAATCCCAATACTCTTTTAAATCTTTATATGATTGTTTAGTAATTGCCATTACCATATTTATTTCTTCAAAGCAATAGCTCCCATGAAATTAAAGTTCTGCCAGAAGTTATGTACTTCAAACCCAGCATTATCTAACATTCCATATAACTCTGTCTTTGTATTTAATTTCATCATATGTCTTAACTGTACTTCTTTATCTAGTATTTCTTTATCACTAAAGTTTTTTCTTTTATAATCGTAGAAAGTAAAGGTCATCATATCTTGTATTCTAGGATTGCAACTAAAAGTTTTTTCACTAAAGATAAATGCGCCGCCTGTATTTAAACCACTATGTATTTTATTAATTATCTCTTGTCTATCTTTTGGCGACATAAACTGTAATGTAAATATAGAAGTAACTAGAGAACAATTTTGAAAATTATAATCTCTTACATCACCTTTATAATAACTTAAATTTTCTATCTTATCTTCATCAAAAGTATAATCGCCATAAAAATCTTCTTCAATTTCTATACCTGTATATTGTGCATTTGGTATGTGTGGATTATTTTGTTCTATCATACCTTTTAATAACTTGCCTGTAGAACAGCCTATATCAACAACTTGTGTATAGTCTTCAACAAAGTATTTTGAAAGTGTAAGTATATCACTCCATAAGTGACTATAACCACGAATTGATTTATCAATGTGATTATCAAATCCTTCTTTTTCTGTTGCAAATGTAAATTTAGTCATTATCTATCTCCTTATATGGTTTCAATACTTTGGTATAAACACTTTCAGCAAGTGCTTTCATCATTAACGGTGGGACCATTCTACCAATTCGTTCTGATTTTTGTTTATGTTCACCTGTTAATTTAAAGTCTTCAGGTAATGACATAATTCTTTTTAATTCTTGTATAGTAAACTTTCTATCTTCTAATGGGTGACAAGTACCAGCGATACCAGCAAGATTGCCCATTGCTGTAATTGTTGGACAAGGTTTTCTTAAACTACATCTTTTCAAATTAAAGTGATGTCCTTTGTCATGGTAATCCATACCTGTTAATACTTTGTCAGGATCTTTAGGCATTTTCATTAAAGTTTTGCCAACTGCTTTTTCTGGACCAATTTTTTCAAGTAGATAATTTAATTCTTCTTGGTCTTCATTTACTATATCATTTATTGCTTCACCTAATAAAGTTTGTGTTTCATTCTTTTCAGGATATAATTGATACATAGTCATAAAATTTAAACCAATCTTATCAGCAACATCTTCTCTTACTCCAATAAAGAAACATCTTTTACGAGATTGAGGTACACCAAAATAACTTGCATTTAAAACGTCAGCAACAACTAGGTATCCTATATCTTCAAATGTATTTTGTATCTTATGAAAATACTCTTTGGCTTCACCCATTGTTAGACCTTCAACATTTTCACCAATAATTACTTTTGGTTTAATTTCTTTTGCTATTCTCAAAAATTCAAAAAATAAATCTTCTACATTACTTACACCTTCAATATCACTATATTTTTTTGTTTTACCAAAAGCATCTGCGTGAGTATTGCCTCCACCGTGAGATACCGAACCAGCCATACTAAACGCCGAACATGGTGGCGAACCATCTAATAAATCTAGTTCACCTGGTTTTAAATTAATTTTTTCTAAAAAGTCTTTACCTGTTAACTTTTTAATATCACCTGGAATTATAAGTGTGTCTGGATAATTTTGTTTATAAGTGTTTTGAGCTTCTGGTACAAATTCATTTACCGCAAGTATCTTACCACCCGCAAGTCTATAACCTGTTGATGAACCACCACCACCAGCAAAAGTTGATAGTACATTAAATAATGCTTTCTTCTCACTATCTAATGTATCTTTTAATGTATATCTTTTATAATTGTTCATTGTTCCACTTTATTAATAACCACATGATAAAACTATACACTAATATAACATATAATAATGATAATGTCAAGTCTAAAATCATACTTCATTTCCCCAACTTGTCCAGCCTTCTCGTTTTCTACGAGCAAATAATTCAATATAAGGTCCTGGTAACATCTTCTCAATATGGTCATATACTATATCAGGTTTTCTACTATGTTCTCGTCTTTGATCTACAACTAATTGTGGTATACTTTTATTTAGCCGTTTAGGTTTGCCTCTTGTGGCTAATAAACACATTTCTGGATTACCTCTAGTCCAGTATCCTAGACCTGTAAAGAAACCCATTTTAGTACGATTTGTTTTTGCCCAAGTAAAACCTACTGTCTTATACTTAAATCCCCAAGCATCAATTACTTCAAATGCCTTATCTAAAAGTGGATCAACAACCCACATTAAAAGGACTGCATCGTCCTTAGCAAGGTCACCAACAGGTAACCGAATAATGTCAGAGATAGACATACAAGGATAGTGTCTTTCAGGACTTTTATCTTTTCCTTTGTTACTATACGTTTTAAAATACCACGGTGGATCCGCATATATTACTCCATGTTTTTTGTTTGTATTAAACTCCATAATTTAGTAAAAAATATTTTATCAATAGTATTAAAATTATAAATCTAGGTATAGACCAATTTGTTTTTAATGCCATTAGTCCTCCTGTAGCAAATCCCCAATGAATACAGATCAAAACCATGATTATGTTCATTCGAAAAATGCCTCTAAACTTGCTTTCTTTTCATATGACCAACCAATAGAATTTAATATAAAACTCATAGGATCTAAAAATGTTTTTTGAAACATTACATCATAATCAATATATTGCTGTAGTTTAAATTCACTTGGTAGTTTTGTGACATAACTTACTACGTCAAATTTAAATGGATTAGCTTCTACTAATTTTAAAAATTTAATTTTATCACCCTCTTGTATAATTGGATACTTTTTACTTAACTTAAATTGTCTTAATTGATGATTATAAATTAAAGCACCTTTAACGTGTATTGGTGTACCTTTAATAAAAATATTATTGGCATGTTTATATTTAGCCAAGTTATTACAAGACCTTGGAAAAGATATTTGTTCTGCTGTCATATTGTAAAATTCTTCTTTAAATTTAGCAACAAATGTTTGTAGAGTATCTTCATCTTTAGTCATAATTAATTTGATTGCTTCTCTAATTCTACCTCTGCAAACTTCAGGTGTTGATGACTTGACAGCTTCAATACCCATGATCTTTAGTTTAGGTTCATCAAATGTAATACCTTCTTCGTCTAATACATTTAACATATATCTTTTTTTTGCAGTCCAGATACCTTTGTCAGCTATGACTTCTCGTTTCATAACCATTTTTTGTTTAATGGCATTAGTATAATCAGCAAGTTCATTAAAACATTTATCAATAAAAGGTTCAATTCTACTATTAACAACTTTGTTTATAAACTTTAATGTATCTGCTTTTGTTTTATCTTTACAAGTTGCTTCAACAAGTTTGTCTAAACAAAGATAAATTGAATCTGTATCAGACGCAACAATGTAATCAACTTTATCGTGGGTCTTTAATATCTTATTCATATATTCATTTACATTCTTTTCAATAAAACGAATTACAAATTGACCTGATGAAGTAATAGCAGTTGCTTGTCTTACATCATAGTATCTAAAGTATTGATTACCAATCGCACCATAAGCTGAGTTAAGAGCAATCTTCTTTGCCCATTGTATATTATGACAACGAGATATTTCTTTTAATAAACTTTTATCTTTTGTCTTTTGATATTCTTGTTTTGCTTGAAACTCTAAAGTCTTAAATTTAACTCTATCGTTATACATACTTTCCATAAGTCTAGGTAAGAAACCTGGACTATCTGTTTTAAACATAGCACCATTTGGTGTAATACAGGCGCCTTCAGTTTTTAGATGAGATAGTGGTGTCGCATGATTTAATAACTTATCTACTGAAACGCCTGATGGTTTAACACCAATAATTTTTTCTGGCGAAATATTGTACTGCATAATTAAATGTGGATATAGTGAGTTAATATCAAATGAAACAATCCAGTTATGCATACCTGTAATTGGGTCTTTTACATAAGCGCCATCATACTTGTCTTCTTTAATGTTATCTTCTTTGGGTGGAATCATAACATTATCTTTTTTCAAGTAATTGTAAATTAACATATCCCACATTCTTACTTGTGAGAATACATCTGTATAATTTACTTTAGCTTCATACGCCATAGTTAATACTAGTTCAATTAGTTTTAGTTTATCTTCTAAACCATCAACAATCTCAACGTCTTGTATATTGTAATCTATAAATGATTGAAAGTCTTTTGTATACCATTCTCTAAAAGTATCGTAAGGCATTTCGTCTTTACCTTTACCAAGTTCTACTTTACCAATATAGTCAAGTTTATAACTCTCTTGTCTTGCTGGAATAAACTTTTGATATAAGTCCAGATAATCTAACATAGAGATACCAAAGATATTATAATGAGTTTGTGGTCTACCTCTTACAAATATGGTTTCTCTTTCAACTAAATTCCAAGGTGAAAATCTTTTTAATATTTTTTCATCTACTAAATTTCTAATACGATTAAACAAATAAGGTATGTCAAAAAACTTTGTGTTCCAACCTGTAATGACATCAGGATAATTTTTAATCCAAAACTTCATAAACTCCATAATCAAAGACTTTTCTGACTTACATCTTACATAGGTAATGTCTGGTCTATCTGTTTTATATTCACCTGTACCCCAAGTAATGATTTGTTTATTAGATTGATTTTTAACTGTAATTGCTAGTAGTTCCTCTACTGGATTTTCTATATCAGGAAAACCATTTTCAGCACTACATTCTATATCGACTGTAAATATCTTAATTAAATCTTTATCAAACTTTACTTCTTCTGGATATTCATTTGCAATATATTGATATTGGTAACGGTCCATTCCATATAATGGAGAAGTACCAGTATTATAAGTCTTTTTAAACTCTCTTGCTTTTGAAATACTACCAAATTGAATTGGTTTGAGATGTTGACCTTTTAATGTTTTAAATTCTGTTTCTTGTTGTGAATAAGCATATAGAGTTGGTTCAAAATCTATTTTATTTTTGTATTCTTTACCCTCGTGTATACCACGAACTAACAACTTACCTCTATGTTCAATAACGTTTTTATAAAAGTTCATAATATATTATAACACTAAATCTTATGATTGTCAAGTAAATTTACAACCAAACCATCATGTTCTTTGCTTAATTCAATTTGACAACTTAATCTGCTAACATTAGGATCATACCCCTTTTCATATTCAATAAGACTTCCCTCAAATGAATTTTCATTAACTTTTCCAATCTTATCTATCCAGGATTCATCTATCTTAACATGACAAGTTGCACAGGCACAACACCCACCACAATCTCCAGGTATTTCTGGCAAGTTACCGTAATCTCTTGCGGCTTCCATAAGTGTCATACCTTCTTCAACTTGAACAGGAATTAACTCCTGCTCTCGTTTGAAATACACTGTTACCATTATAACTGTGGTATTTTAGTTTCTGTAATTAAACCTGGTGCTTGTATAATACTACTAGTATTTTGTTCGTAAGATTTTAATATTTCATCTTTTGGTTCTACAATAGAAATAATATTTTGATCTTTTAATTCTACACTATCACTTTTTCCATATGGACTATAAAGTGTCATCATTAATTGTACAGGTTTCCCTGGTCCTTGTTGATGAGGTATAATAACAAATGGTTGTTTTAGTATAACTGTACCTGCGTCTGTATTATTAGTAATTTTAGCGATTACATCTTCGCCAGTAGATAGTCTTAATATTTTCACTTCTTGCATAATATCTCCTTATTGTTTATAATATAACACACATTGACTTAAATGTCAATGTTATTTTTCAAAGCCAACTTTGTCTTGTTTGCCTTTTTTATCAATCGGTCTTAATCGTTTACTTAATACAAACGTTCTATTAGGATTGACACTAACGTTCATTTGTCGCATTAAATCTCTATTTATTAATATATCTGAACCTGATCGTGGTCTTTGGTCTAAACCAAACTCAATATCTTTAAATGTAAATCCATTAAATGTAATATCTATTAATATCGTTGGTCTTGTTTCTGATGGTTCTTCACCATCAGCATTGGCTCTATAAACTTTACTTGTACCGTGTCTTGGTTTAGTATAAGTTTTTCCATCATACTTCCATTTAATTACTTTACCATCTTCTATTATTTCATCAGCGTGTAAAGCACAAGCAAGTGAACCATTACCTGTATCAAATTTTGCTCTAACTTTTCCTAGTTCATCTAAATCAACAGTTTCTAACCAACCACATTCAGCGGCTGCTTGTCTGTCCCAATGACTTCTTTTTGATACCCAATCTATAATATCATACATTAATTCTTCGCCACCGATAGCGCCTGATGGTTCTGGTTCTGAATAGTAATCTTTGTATTGATAACCTTCGTATTCGGCACCTGAACCTGGACTACCATTGATTTCTAAAACATAAGGTTTACCCTTGTAAACTATATGATCTACCCCTACAAGATACGCTTTAGAGGCTCTAGCGGCCTTTAAAATGACTTCTTGTTCTTCTTCACTTAACTTATAAGGTTTAGGTGTAGCGCCTCTATGAGTGTTTGATCTAAACTCCCCTTTAGCTGCTATTCTGTTTGTTGACGCAAAAATTTTATTATCTACAACTAAAGTTCTTATATCGCCATCAACTTCCATATATTCTTGTATTAATATTTCTGCATCGTGTTTCCATAATGCTTGAATTGTAGAAACTAAACTATCCATGGTTTCAATTTTAATAACACCAATACCTTGTGTACCTGTTAATGTTTTAAGTATGATTGGAAACTTGTTACCAACTAATTTTACAGCGTCCTCTATATTTTTTTCATTAGATATGAATGCTGTTCTTGGTGTTGGTATACCATATTTTTCAAATAATAACGCTGTTGTTAATTTGTTATCGCACGTTAACATTGCTGCTCTTGTGTTTAACATAAATGATGATGAATTTTGAAACGCAGATAATAAAGATAATCCTGCTTCGTCTTCAATAGACCCTGCTCTTGTGATACAAACAGTATCTTTGCCTATAAATGTATGTTCTGAATCTTTACCGTCATAGTTATAAACGGTTAAAGTATTTTTATCTTCGTCTTTTCCTGTGATGATAGCGTTTTTTGTATTGATAATAATACAATCAAAACCCTTTTTCTTACAAGCCTTTTCTATTAGACCTACAGTAAGTTCTTTTTTAGGTGCTTCGCCTGGCTTTTGTTTTTTAACATTTGGATTTGATTTCGTAATAACTGCAACCGTAATAGGTTTATTTTTACGACTTAAATCTTGTTCTGTAATATATTCTCTAAATTTAGGAACTTGCATCTATTACTCATCTTCTGATTTTACTTCTTCAATTTTTTTTCCAATATTATATTTAGCAGATAAGTTCCACTCTTTTTTTTCTTTAAAAGGTAATACTTTGATTTGACTTAATGGTGCTTTGTTTTCTGATTTTGTTTTATCAACTATATCAATTAAGTTCCAATCTTGTAATAGAATTGATATTGTATTTCTTCTTTGAATATCATTTTCAGATAGTGTTGCTTTTTTACCATCTAATGCAAATAGTTCTTTAAAATGTGTTATGAAATACTTACCTTGTTTATGTAATATATGACAAGATTGATAAAGTATTTTATCTTTACGACTAGCGACACCAATACGTGTCAAAGTTTCTCTAATTTTTAGGAAGTCATCTGGCTGTTTGATTGTTACTTCTAACATACTATCAGGCGTCCAATTTATAATTTCTTCACTCATTTTGTTCTCCCACCTTTTACAAGGCTATTCTTAATTTGTTCAATTTGATCTTCTGTTAGTATATTAAGAGCGTCTTTAGCTTTCTCATTGCTATAACCATAATACTCTTTTACATACTCTAAATTCTTCAATTTGGATTGTGATAACCACTTTCCGCCAAATCGCTTTCCTTTTCTTATACTATTTATGTAAAAATTAAACTGAACTTTCTTGTCTAGGAAGTGATAACCATTCATCTCATTGGCTTGAGCGATACAGTCATAATGCATAGATAAACACTTGTTTATTACAAAAGGAGGGTACTTCTTCTCCCAAGTAAAATCGTTTGTATCTAATAATTTTTCTTTAGTAAAATTTAGTGCGTTAAGATAATCCTTCAGTTCGTACATAATATAAACTTAATTTGTTATTTTTTTTTCAAATGTTTATTGTGACCTTTGTGACTTCCCATGTAATAATCGCCTGGTTCATAATCCCAACATTTACCATGATGTCCTCTTATATCAGCCCAAAACATTCTCAATCTTACTATTAATGTTCTAAATAATGTTCTCTTTGCCATTTTATTCTCTACTTAAATTTACACCCAGCCATAATTTCGGTTAGGCATGCAACCATATTTATTTCCTGATCAGCCACAAACGCAGATTTATATTGGTATCCAGCCAAAATTAATATCATTTGAGGTACTGACTTTGAATCTAAACTAGTATATAATGTTTCATATAAAGTTTTAAACAATGAAGATGGTTCTTTATCAAGGTTTTGTACTACCCATTTTCTCATATCATTGAAACGTTTATCTTTCAATGTCATAATAAGTTCTTTAGTATTCGCCTCTGATAAATTGAAAAGTATACCACTATCTATCTTACCTCTTACTGAATACCGTTGTAGCTCGTTTATAGTTCGTCTAAAGTCGGGATAATACTTCTGGATAAGTTCTGCTAGTACCTTCTTGTCGTATTCAATATTTTGTTCTTTTAAAACATCTTCCATACGATTCATAAAGGCCATGGCAGTTTTCTTTACTTGACCATTCGTAATTTTAAAATCAATAACTGTACATCTACTATGAAGTGCTGGTATAATCTTATTCTTATAATTACAAGTAAATATAAATCTACAATTTTTGTAAAATGTTTCTATGAAATTTCTTAACGCAGGTTGAACACTATCTGCATTCATATAATCTGCTTCATCTATGATTACAACTTTGTGATTAGCGTCTTCAGTAAGAGATACAGTTGAAGCAAAGTTTTTGATTTTACTTCTTACAGTATCTATTTGTCTACCCTCATCTGAACCATTGATGATAATATAATCACAATGTAGTTCTTCACACAGTGCTCTGGCAACTGTTGTCTTACCAGTACCAGCACTACCTGATAATAATAGATTAGGTATTTCTTTTTGTTTTAGGAATTGTGTAAATGTATTTTTAAGTTCTTCCGTTAAAATACAATCTTCAATTCGTTTTGGTCTGTACTTTTCGACCCATAAAAACTCTGACATAATATAAACCTCACTTTATTCATTATTTAACTTCATCTTCTTTATATAGATAAGTGACATCATAGCCACCTTTTCTATCAGTCCACCAATCATCTTCTCGGTCATAATCACTTTCGGAAACAAAATCCCAAAACTTATCACTTTCCTCAGCTGTTGGTTCTTCACCATGAGCTTCTAATTTAGAACCAAATTCTTGGTCTTGGTGTGATATGATTTCTTTAAATCTTTGTAATGAGCCAAATGTTTCTATAATAGATTCATCTGGCACATCATATTTAAATTCAGAAGATACTTGGTGCCATTCTGTCTTTGTGAATTTCATTACTAAAACTCACTGTCAGGTTCCAATGCTATCCAATATTGTACAGATTTATTTCTATTTACAAAATGACTTATCTTTGCCTTTGATATTGCCACATCATAATCATCAACTATCTGTTTAAAGTTTTCTGTTCTATAATAAGCTGTAAACTTCTTATCTGATTCACCAACTTCAATAGAATACTCGTTTGATGATTTGTTTTTCTTATCAGTTGCAACCATTTTAACAGCAGATCCATTACCAATTACAGCAATGTCTGGTAAATTTAAAGTTGTTGCACCTTTCATTATTTTTGTAAAATCATCTTTTTTCAAAGTAAATGTTACATGCTTATCTGGCATAGTAATACCTTTACTTGGTGATACGATAACTGATTTGTCAGCGAAAAAATACTTGATTGATTGTGACGCTTGAGATATTTTTACATGACCACCACCGTTGAATTTAAGTTCAGGTTTTTCAAATAGTTCAACCGATCTTAAAAATTCAGGTAAGTCATATATTCCAAACTCACTTTCAAAGTTTTCTGATACTTCAGCCTCAGCCAAAATATTTTTCATTGTAGATATTGTTTGTACTTTGTTTCCCGGTTTAATCAATAAGTTTTGATTAATATCCGAAAAGTTTTTTAACACAGATATTGTGTCACTTGATAGATTCATACTTCACTCCTTTTTCATAATTTAATATTATATAATAATATCATAGTTTAGTTTAATTGTCAATGTTATTTTGATTCCAAATAACTTATCATGTTTTCTGGTGTAGTTTCAATATAAGGGTCATTATCGCTTCCGTCATTATTGATACCTGGTTCTTGCCACCATCTCTCAACAACACCATCATTAATAACGCACATATATCTCCAACTCCTATTACCAAAACCTTTGTGATTTTTACCAATCAACATACCCATAAATCTAGTAAAGTTACCAGAACCATCAGGTATGACTTTTACATTTTTAACTTTTAATACTTCTGCCCAAGCATTCATAACAAATGTATCATTTACTGAACAGCAATATATTTCATCTATTCCTAAGCCTTTAATTTTTTCATAATTTTCATCAAATCCAGGTAATTGTGTTGATGTACAAGTTGGAGTAAAAGCACCTGGTAAAGAAAATAAAACAACTCGTTTATCTTTAAATAAGTCTTCAGTTGATTTTTCTATCCATTTACCTTCATCAAAGCTACAGCCATCTTCTAATACAGAATCACCTTTTCTAATTTTAAAATTTACTGTAGGTATTTTAAATCCTTTTATCATTTTTCAAACTCCTTATTATATTACATTATATACTGAAAGCGCTTAGAAGTCAAGTCTAAGCGCTTTCTACTTTTAATTTACTTTATTTGTATTGTTCTAGCCTTTTTGTGATCTGGGATTATTCTTTCCATTGATACACTTAATAGGCCATCTTTTAACTGTGCGCCTTTGATTTCTACATCTTCAGCAATAGTAAAAGATTTAGTAAAGTTTCTTTTGGCGATACCTTTATGAAGTATACCATCGTTTTCTTCAACCTCTTTTGTGTCTTTATCTTTTACAGACTTGACAGTTAAGATACTATTCTCAAAAGATACATCTATGTCCTTCTTACCATAACCAGCAAGTGCTACTTGTATATCATAAGTGTGTTTACCTGTCTTAATGATATTATATGGTGGATAGTTAGGGACACTTATAGTATCCATTTGGTGGTCAAACATTCTTTCAAAGTTAGAAAAAATATCATCATATCCCACTGATAGTGGTCTTAATTGATTGAAAATTGAAATTGCTTTATTAGTCATTATAACTCCTTTTGTTAAGCAAGTTTATTTAAATAGAACCCATTATGGCGTTCTACATTTATTTATATAAGTACGATATTTTATTTGTCAACCCTACTTATAGAAATTCACTAGGCTGAGGATCCCTACCAGTTCCCTAGTGAATATCTATAAGTGGTACTTTCTTTTATCAAGGAGTGAAAGTACCAAACATCACCTTTGTGCGACACCGATAAATTTTATCGGGTTTTCTTACGCCGTTAAGGTCTTACGAACGGCCCTAATAATAATATATATACATCAAGTTAGGCGCAAAAACTGTTTAATTAAAAGCCCCTTTGAAGTCTTAACTTCTTTTGTGCTTTCTTAAAGTTAGCAATACCTTCTTTTTTCTTACGTCTTTTACGTTCAGATGGTTTCTCATATACAGATTTTTCTTTTGCTAATCTAAAAATTCCTTCTTTTAAAACTTTCTTTTTAAGAACTCTCATTGCTTGTTCTAAATTTCCGTTTCTAACATCTATTTTAATACTCAATTTAACATACCTCCTTTCCTATAAGTGTAGATAAAGCGAGGGTGGACACTACGCCACCCTCTAGGACTACACTATGATTGATAGATTTAGTATCCAGATGAATCCTCATCTTTATCCGACTCACTATCATTGTCTTCGACTTGCGAATTGATGTCGGCATTTCTCTGGTCTTCCATAATGCTTTCAGCATTGGCGCCAGCGTCAACCTTCGTGTACAATTCTACAAACGAATTCTTTGTATCATCATCAAATCTATTAGTACACATTTGTATTGCTTTCATTTTGTTATCAAAGATAGCAAACGCTTGTGTGATATGTACTAGTCTTCTAGTTGAGATAATCTCATCAACACCACCATCAAAATATGTTTTTCTGATTACATCAGCCCAAGTAGTCAACTTGTCAATGAAGTCAGCATCTTTTTTACCAGCGGCATTTAAAGTATTAGTTAATATCTTTTTTTCAATCTTTGAAGTAGGATATGATTGCTCAAATGTAATTGGAAATCTTTCCAAAAACGCCTCATTCAAAACATTAGTACCGATAAACTTACCGTCTTCGGAACCTTGACCCTTTGTATTCGCAGTAGCGATAACATTAAAGCCATCTTTTGGTTTAACGAATTTGTTAATCTTTTTAACAAAGACACCTGAACCTTCAAGGATCGGTTGTAAACACATAATCTTATTACTTGCCAAGTCAACCTCATCAAGTAAAAGAACAGCGCCTCTTTCCATTGCCTCAATTACAGGACCATTCTGCCATACAGTCTGGCCATCTTTTAATCTATAACCACCAAGTAGATCATCTTCATCTGTCTCAATAGTAATATTAACTCTGATCAATTCTTTTTTCAACTCGGCACACGCTTGGGTTACACCCATAGTTTTACCGTTACCTGAAAGACCTGTAATAAACACAGGATAAAATTGATTCGATTTAACAATTTGTTTTACGTCTGGATAGTTACCAAAACTTACAAAGATTGGATCTTTTTTTGGAACAATATCACCGACTAAACTTGAAACAACATAAGCGGCTTCTGTCTTCTTATCTTCAACAGGCGCCTCCATAAGTTTTTCATTCTCGGTAGCTTTACCTTCAAGTGGTAACTTGTAAGTACCTCTGTCAACTTTGTACTTATCTGTCTTCAACCACGATGGGTTTTTTAATTTCTTTTTTGATACCAAAGCATTGATCTCAGCTCTAGTAAGAGTATCTGACTTGTAGTGTTTATACAAAACGGATACTTGTTCTTTTTGACTTGTGTTTAAGTCTATCATAGTGTTGTACTCCTTTTTTTTCATAGTTATTAATATATAATATCAGGATTATTTTGAATTGTCAACCCATTAAATTGCGTTGATATATCTATCTTATTCATTACGCAACCTCCTGAATAAATTGATTTAACAATATTCTACTAGCGATTCGCCCTTTCATTGACTTTTTAAATACTTTAGCGATACCAGCTGATTTCATATTATCATTAATAGAATTTAAATTTGTATTCTCAACAGCCATTTTTTTACCATTCAATAAAAAGTATTTACTGTAACCTACTTGTGGTACCTGAGCAAATCTATTTTTAGTCATTGACGATTTTATCTTGGCTCTTTTTAATTCTTTATCTTGGTAGTTTTTATAGTCACCAATAAAATTATCCATATCCCATGTTCTTAATTTTTTAGTAACAAAGAACCCGATAGTTGAAACACCATGTCTTTGTCTTAAAATATCTAATAGTAAACCTGTGTATTCGCCACTTCTATAAAATCTATTATTATCCTTTGTTGTATAAGATTTTTTACCAATCTTAATAACTGGCGTATCGCCGTGTTCAATATTTGACTTACCATCATCGCCCATAGTAGACCCAAAACACCAATTAGCGCCGCCGTCTGTAAGAGTAATCACGGACATTTTTTCAATCTTGTTTTTGTTTTTAAATATAGGTATCATTTCATTCAACGCAACTATTGCTTGATTTAATGGAGTAGAACCTAAGTAATACTCTGGAGGACAATTAAAATTATCGCCTTCCCATTGTCTATTAAAACCACTAGAATATCTTCCATCATAACTTAATGCCATACTCCAAACATACATTAACGACTCATCTAGTTTAGTTTTCTTCATTCTGTTATTAGCGATACAAACTAAATGACATTTGTCCATAATAGCGTCACCATATTTGTAATCAAAAACTTCATCACCTTGTTTACTTCTATCATTATTCCAACCTGATTCGCCAATCTCACTTGTGAAGAAATAAACTTCATAAGGTATATTAACCTTTTGACAAAACCAAACTAAATTCATTAGTTGTTCTGTAGTCTGTTTAATACTATCACACATTGAACCTGACCAATCTAGTAACATCATCATACCGTGATTTTTAGCGTCAGGTAATATAGTTAATCTTTTAAATATATCATCACTAAATTTGTAATCTTTTAATTTTAGAGGGTCAATAGTACCTGTCTTATCTGTACTTGATCTCTTATAAGCAGTCGCCGCTTTTTTCATTTCAAACTCTTTAACAAGATACATTACTGTTTTCTTATTCTCATTTTTAAAATCTTTATAAGCACCTTTTAACCAATTGTAATATATCAAATCACTTGGATATTTTTTAGTACAATCTAATATATGCTTTCTCATATTATTTAAAAACTTATCATTAGAAACTATCATGTCATTTAATTTAACTTTTGGTAAAGTAAAATATGAATAACTTTTATCTTGGTCATGTAAACTTGACATTTTAGATTCCATATTCTCATTAGTAATTGAAACTAAAACACCTGGCGCAACACCTTTACCACCACCTTCTTTTGCTTCAGAATTTACAGCAGTCTGTTCTTCACTATCTTTTTTATCTTCGCCATTGTCTTCAGCTTCTTGACCTTGACCATTCTCACTAGACTCTTCACCATTTGATTCGTCTTCGCTCTCATCATCATTAAGATTGTAATTATCAGCGATTGCGTGTGTATCAAAATCAGGTAATTTTTTTAACTTCTCTACTTCTTTTTGTTGCCAATTCAATAATTGTTTAGCAAGGTCAACAACATCATCAAAAGTTTTCAATGCGTCAACCTTACTTAACCATTTATTATCAACAGAGGAGAAAGAAATCGGTAATCTTTTTGAAGACTTATAAAACAAGTTGATTTTATCAATCAACATTAATTCTTTGTTAAGGTCTTTACCTTGAGTACCAAAGAAGTTTTGTTTTTCTAGTATATCAAAACCATTTAAATAATTCTTAATAACACCTGGATATTGTTTTTGTATAATTCTATCTATTCTACAATCTTCTAATACATTTACATATGATCTTAAAGAGTCATCTTCTATCTTTGCCCAACCATCTGTTGGAGTATGTAAAGCGTGAGCGCATTCGTGTGCGATTAACATATCGTAAACATCACCTTTTTGATTTTTGAAAACTGGTAATGTTAAAACTCTATGTTTCGTATCAAACGAAGCGGTTTTAACTTTGTTATGTTGTACTTGAATATTCTCGGTAGCGATTAACTTTGCGAGAATCGACTTTGTGTCTAAATTGATTGTTTGTGTATCCATACTAGCTAATCTATCAGGTTGCAATTTAAAAGTCAACCCTATAAATTGCGTTGATATTACTAGTCTTTTTGGGGTATAATGTTCTTACTTTGTTCTTTTTAACACTTTTTCGTATATATTTGAGGCTAGATTCTTCATCATTAGGGGTGCAACCATTCTTCCGATTCGTTCAGCTTGTTTATCAAAACCACCCTCTAACTTGTAATCATCTGGTAATCCCATAATTCTTTTTAATTCTTTTATAGTAAACTTACGATTCTTATTATAATGAAATACACCTGATACACTCATTTGTTGTCCTCTTTGTGTTAATGTTGGACAAGGTAAATCAGCGGCAGGTCTTATCATGTTAAACATGGATTTTTTATAGTTAATATCTACAAAGTAATACTCTTTATCAGTATCCCATTCATAGTGTTTTACATCTTTTTTCATTAACTGATCTATTGTAGTATTTGCATTTGATACTACTGGCTTCGCATTTTTCTCTTGGAAACCCATCGCTTTGTATTCTTCCCATTTATCTTTTGGAATAATTCGTATTTCATTTTCACTAGGTTTAACGTGTTTCTTTGGATTGAAAGGTAATATCTCTACCCATTTTTTTTGAAAGCCACCTTGTACATAATCCAGTAATTCTTTTTCTTCTTCTTCTGTATTTTGTATATCTTCAATTGATTCTTTTAGTGATATTTGTTTATCATATGGTAATGGATATACTTCGTTTTCCATAGTCATAAAGTTTAATCCTGCCTTGTCCATTATATCATTTCTTACAGCAACAAAGAAACATCTTTGTCTTCCTTGAGGTGTACCGTAGTTTGCGGCATTCAATACTTTACCAACTGCTTCATACCCTAGTTTACCAAACTCATTAACTATTCTATTAAAGTATTCTTTTGCTTCACCCATTGTAATACCTGCAACATTTTCACCAATTACTACTTTAGGCATTATCTCGCCTGTGATTCGTGTAAACTCAAAAAATAAGTCTTCTATATTTTCTACTTGTTTTCCATCTGAATATGTCTTGGTTTGATCCCAACCTTTTTCTCTTTTACCAGCAACACTAAACGCTGAACATGGTGGCGATCCATCTAATATATCTAATTCGCCTTTTTTAATACCAGCAACTCTTAAAAAATCTTCACCTGTAAGTTTCTTTATATCGTCATCTAATATTGGAGTGTTTGGGTAGTTTGCTCCATATGTATCTACAGCTGATTGTACAAATTCATTTACACATAATATCTTTCCACCCGCTAGTCTATAACCCGTAGAAGAACCACCACCACCAGCAAATGTAGATATGACAGTAAATAGTTCTTTATTTGAATTATCAATAACGTCTTTTAAAAAGTATGGTTTGTACATAATGTATATAATATTATCAGGTTTATCTTAAAATGTCAATGTCAATTTCCGTTTCGATTACAACCTATAGCCCCTGCTATTACGTATCTCATATTATTTTCTTTACCTATCTGTGGTGAGTGTAATATATCAGAATTAAAAAATATCCAAGTAAATTTTTTAGGTTTTGTAATCATGTTATAATTATTTGTTTCAAATTCTGTACCTAAAGTTGTATCAGATAGATACATAATAAAAGATACTTCTTTGTCTGAATTTCTCAAACTATGTTGGTGCCAATTAAGTTGAGTTGAACCTTTGTTTTTTAGTGCCCAACATTTTAAATATGTAATGTTTAATTTATCTTCTTTAACAAACATTTTAAATTTATCAAACATATCATTTCTAACAATATCAATAAACTTATCATTTACATGCAACAAATTAGGGTCTGTTTGCTCTTTTGGATGGATACAATTGGGATAATTATTACAACACCTATTATTTAAAATATAATTATCAATATATTTTATTAAATAATTTATACAATTTTGGTCTATTTTATGGTCTACATCATAAAAACTAATCATTTGATTACCTCTATCTCTGATTCCGTTTCTATCACAACTCTCGCACCACAGCTCAGTATGGGTTTGTCGTTGCCCCCATATCGCATACGGCTGGGTCCTTTGATTTCCACTTCGTGGCAGTATGTATTTTTACTACCTTGTTTTACTGTAATAACCGGATCATCTTTTCCGTGTTTTTTGTTACTACGAATCACGTGTTGATTCACGTGTATATATGTCTTTTTATTTTTTTTCATAATCAAAATCAAACACAATTGAATATCTATGATTGTGTGGGTGTACTGCTAATTCAAACGGCATATTACATAATTGATGTCTTATTTTACCGTCAAATATTAGTAACGAATCTTCAATACCTGGTATAATAACTTCTTCATTAATATTAGTTCCAAATTCCGGATAATTATTTTTACAATAATAAACGCAAGTTATATCTCTAGTGTGTGTATGAAAACCAAACGCACTGTTTTCAACTGCTTTATTTGCCCAACTTTCTTTTAAAACAAATTCAGTTGTATAATATCTCAATAAACAATGTTTAATCTTATTATATAAATCTTCCCAATGTTGTTTGTCTTTTAATCTTTCATATAAATTTGTTTTTGTTTGATATGGGGGTATTTTTTCACTTGCTCCATTTATTCTAAATTCTTCTTCAATATCTTTTATAAGATTTTCTTTTGTCCAACTACCTTCTCTTAACACACCATTGTAACGTATTTTTTCATTAGACAAATCTAATTGTCTATAAAAAGCATAATCGTTAACTTTAAGTCTAGCCATTTAAATCTTTTTCTATAACTTTAGCATTTGGATCTTTTTTCATAATATCCATCATCTTTTCAGCTTTATCATAGGCTCTCTTTAACTTGAATTTTGATGCTTTATCTGTAAAGTTTAAACCTATTGTATGGTCATATTCGTGTTGAAAGATACGACTAAACATACCGTCTAAATGGCCTTCTTGTAAATTACCATCTATGTCTTCATATTTAACTACAACTTTTCTTGGTCTAGTTATAGATAAAAATACAAAGGGAAACGTTAAACAACCCTCTTTCATCACTACAGTTTCTTCACTACTTGATATAATCATAGGATTAAAACAAGCCATTTTTAAACCGTTTTCTAATTGTGGGTGATCTCCTAGTACAAACATATTAAAAGGCAAACCAACTTGATTACAAGTTAATCCTATACCTCCATATTTTTTCATTGTAGTAAACATAGCTTCACTTAGCTCTTTACGGTCTTTAAAGCCTTCTTCTTTTAACATATCATCATTAAAAGGTGCGATTGCTGATTGTACTCTTGGATCTGTTGGTGGTATTAACTTTATTTCTTTAGACATATTGTAACCTCGTAAAATTATGTTCTTTGTCGAATTTAATAATATTGGTGAATTTATCAAATAATATATCTCCTTTGTGTGAGATAATAAAGATATTTTGATTATCCATTTTTCTGACTATTTTAAAAAAGTCATCTGTTCCTTGACCATCTAAACTACTATCAAATATTTCATCAAGGACCATCAAGTTTGTATTGGCACTATTTTTCATCTTAGCAATAGTACGCCAAGTAAATACTAATGCCAAATCTATTCTCATTTTTTCGCCTTCACTAAAACTATTGTAATCAAATACATCTCTATGTCTGCTCTTTACAGTTTCATTAAACTCCTCATCTAAATGAAAGTTAATAAAGAAATCCATAGATTGTAAATATTGATTTATAAGTGTATTCATAATAGGTAAATACTTTTTAATAATTTTTGCCTTAGCACCTTTATCTGATAATACTTCTCTTATAACATCAAGGTATTTTTTTTCTTCTGATATTTTAGATAGCTCAAGTTTTGTTTCTTGTAATTGTGTTTTTAGTAATTCTAATTTAGTTTCTAAACTCTTTGTATCTTCTTCTTTACCCTCTAATAATAATATCTCATTATGTAAACTGTCGCTAAATTTATTTATTTCATTAATAGAAGTATTAAGTTTAGACATTTCAATATTAATATTATACATCTTTTCGGATATTTTGTTAAAATCTGTTATCTTGTTTTCTACTTTTGATATTTCTGTTACTAAGTCTTTCATACCATCATTTAAAGTTACAAGTTTTTTCTTTTCATAATCAATTTTTTCATCTCTAAACTCTGGTTGTATTTTTTGGGTACAAGTAGGACAGTTATCGTTTTCTTCAAAAAACTTTAAATTCTTTTGGTGTGTATCTAAATTTTGTTCTATTTTTGTTTCTAGTTTTTCTAATTGTTTTAATTTACTATCTTCTTTTTGTTTATTAGCAATTGTAATACTTAATTGATTATATTCTTCATTTAACTTTTGCGTTTTTCTTAAATACTGTTCTTTAGCATCATTGTTTTGTTGTAACTTACTATTCTTAATATCAATATCACCTATGCTTCTATTCTTTAAATCTTCAAAATGTTTTGATTCTAACTCATACTTTGAATCGATTAGATCACATTGATGTCTAGCTTCAATTATTTTTTTTCCTAAATCTGTTTGTTGATTTCTTGTAAGTATATCCATGTGTGATAATACTCTTATGTCTAATATTTCTTCAACAACTTCTCGTCTATGTCTTGGACGCATTTGCATAAAAGGTTGATATGATGAAGAACCTAAAACCGCAATTTGTTTAAATGCTCTATAATTTAATCTTAATATTTGATCTTCCAATACATTTTGATAATCAATACTTGAAGCGTCTTGGTTAAGTAATACACCATCGCTATAAATTTCAAATATATTTGGCTTTATACCTCTTATGATTTTAAACATCTTTGTTCCTATTTGAAACTCTAACTCAACAACAGTATCACCATTATTAATAGTATTTACTATCTGTTCTTTTTTAATTAATCTAAAAGGTCTATTGAATAGAGCAAAACATAAAGCATCTAACATAGTTGATTTACCAGAGCCATTAGCACCAATCATTAATGTTAGTTGTGATTTTCTCAAATCAATTTCAACAAATGTATTACCAGTTGAAAGAAAGTTCTTCCATTTTATACTCTTAAATAAAATCATTTTTCAATTGCTTCTGTAAATAATTCTTTTACTGCTTTTTTAAGTTTACTCTTATCTAAATCTGTATCAATTTGTTCTACATAGTTACCTAAAAATGTAAGAGTATCTTCACCTTCTTCAAGTATATTCTCTTTTACACTAGCAGTTATATCACTATTTAAATCTTCTATAATATTAACTTCGTGTGTATTAATTGTGTTATGTAATCTATCCACTAACTTGTTAAACATTTCTTCATTTGTTTTATTAGTAACAAATACTTTTACAAAGCAATTTTCAAAATGTGATAAATCTCTTTTACTATAATCTTCGTCTTTATCGTTGTAAATAAGTTTCTTATGTATTCTAATTGGATTTGGTATTCTTGTTAGTTCTCTTGTATCTGTATCAAAGACATGAAAACCTTTTGGACATTTATAATCTGACCAAGTAATTTCATATTGAGCACCACAATAATATATCTGTCCATCATCTGATTTCTTATGAAAGTGACCAGAGATAACTTTTTCAAATCGTTTAAACATTGATTTGTCTAAACCTTGATTGTTAAAAGCACCATTGTGCATTTCAAATCCTTTAATCTCTAAATGACCCATAGCAATTTGAGCTTTACTATTTTCTATTTCTTTAATAGAGTGTTCGTAATTTTCATCACAAATCCAAGGTATAAACAATATATCTAATCCACCAAGATTTACAGTTTGAGCTTTATCATAAATCCAAGGTTCGTGTTTACCATCATATGTTGTACACAATTCTGTAATGGCATTCACTTCATTTGTGTTCTTATAATAAGTGTCATGGTTTCCTAATATGATATGAGTATCAATACCTTCTTCCCATAGTCTTTTCATAAACTGCTGTCTAAATGTATGTGCTGTTTTAAAGTTAATAAACTTTCTTCTATCAACAACATCTCCTAAGTGAACAAAAGTTGTTATATTATTTTCTTTAAGATATGGAAAAAATATCTCGTTATAGAATCTCATAAAGTATTCTAAAAACGCAGGACTATCATTTCTTGCACCAAAGTGCGTATCATTTAACAAAGCAATTCGCATAATTAATTAAAAAAGTTTAGAGTAGATGTAGCTTTCTTTTTTTTCTTTTTAACTTTAGTAACCTTTTTCACAGGTTCTTCCATCTTTATATTTTTTTGTAAAAATTCTCTAAATTGATTTTTAAACTCACCATCTTCTCCAGGTTGTAAAGTCATATCGTCATAGTTGTTATCCATAATTAATCTATGTTTGATTGTAACTTGTTTTTTTTCTTTTTGTATTCTTCTTATAAAGGCGTAGTAAATTATTTGAGTAAAGTATGCAAAAGGATTACTTGATTTTGCTGGATCAAAATTATCCAAATACTGTAAACAGTTTTCAATTCCATCACTAACCATATCATCTTTAAATGTATAATTTATAAAGTTAGGTCTATACGATAAGTGATTTGCAATCTTTAAAAAACAACTTCCAATATAATCAGATACTGGTGGTTTTTCTTTCTTTTCTTTTAATGCTTTTTTAACTTCTTTTTTATAGACTTTCATCGCCTCTAAAAAATCTTTGTTATTTACGTAATGTTCTTTTTTTGCTGCCATGATGTTAATATACTATACTTTCTTCTTTTTGTCAATGTTCATACCAATATTTTCTTCCAATAATTCTACTACAACTGCTTCCGCTTTTCCATGATAATCATACTTTGTGTCGTAGTATTTCCAAATTTTTTTTTCAAGTTGCTTAGGAGTGCCAGTAAAGAAATCAGTAATTTCACAATATTTCATTGAGTTTTCACTACTATATGTTATCTTTAATTTATATAAATCTTTCATATCAATCAGCGTTGACTTTTCACTAAAAATGTTTATAATAGAGCGTGTTGAGCGATGATAGAGAATAGAGTCTATTAGTGTATAGTTTTATTGGGAATATCATAATCATCATCTTCAAATTCTTCATCAAATATTTCATTAATTTCTCTGTTCTGGCTATCGGTTAACCGTTTTCTTTCAAACTGATTATCCTTTAATATTTTATCGGGAATAGAATAATCTTTTATTACATTAAAGTAGCTTTTCATCATATCCTCATTGGCATTAGATATAGACATTATTTTGTCTTTAGGAATAGTAATAATTTGGTCAGCTGTGTATGCAGCCCACTTAATAAGTGCTACATAATCTTTTATTCCAGTTGATGTTAGTTGTGGAACATACTTAATCTGTAATGGTTTTTCCAATCTTAACAATGGTGATTTCTCACCAAGTTGCTTTTTAGATAATACACAAACCACATCATCACCATTGATGAGTTTGATTATTTTTATAGGACTAACTTTTTGTTCCATTTGTTAACTCCACGTTATGGATTTCATATTCAAAGTCTTCTTCATTGTAAATATTTATACGTTGCTTAAAGTGCTGTAATGTGTAATTCTCTTTACCATTATGTGATATGTCATCAGCTATATCATATAAAGTGGCTGACGAATCATTATCTTTTAATCTAAGGCCACGACCAATAGATTGTAAATTTCTAATACGAGATTTGCTAGGGGAACTGAAAATAATGTTGTGAAGATTCCTAATATTAATCCCAGTGGAAAAGACACCATAACTAGCAATAATGATAGCGTTATCGGACTTCTCTGTAATAGCTCTAATATCTTCCCTAACATCAGCTTCTACTCCTCCGTGAACATAAAACACTTTCCTATCCTGTGCTTTATCTTCAATTAATTCTTTAAGAATCTTACCGTGCTTTTCAACGTACTGAAATAAACATAAAGAATTGCCTTGTAAAGAAAGACAAAGATTCCTTATATATTTATTTCTTTTTTCATTAGAAACCAAATAATCCATTTCTTCTTGGTACGATTTATCTTTTAAAAAATCACGAGCACTCTTATCGTGTTGTAATACTAAACACATTATTTTTAAATCGGCTAATTGTTTTTTCTTTTGAAGTTCACTTGTAGATACTACTTTGTTAACCGTACCAAATAAACCCTCTAATACAAGTTTATGTGTTTTAGTTCCATCTAAAGTACCAGTTAGTCCTATTCGATATTTACATTTTTCAAGTTTAGTCATTAGTTTAGTTAATGACATAGCTTTAAATAGATGAGCTTCATCACCAATTATCATACCAAATTGTTCAAACCATTTTTTAGGTAAATTATAAACTGATTGCCAAGTAGATATAATAACTCTTTTATTAGTTTCTTTTTCATGTCCGGAATATATTCTGTGTACATTTCTTTCACTATTATAACCATAGTCTTTGAAATCTTTAAACAACTGTTCCACTAGCGATGTAGTGGGTACGATAATTAAAATCTTATCTTGTTTAGTATCTTTAAGTCTTAATAAATTAAAGATTAGCATAAGATAAACTATAAGTGACTTACCAGAGGCTGTGGGTGATACCAATAAACATCTATCTTTTTGTACCGAATACTTAAATGCTTCTCTTTGATAATCTCTTACTTCAAATGGTAATTTTAACGCTTTAATTAAATTATCTAATTTATTGTCATCTACGACAGTTTCTTTAATTTTTGTACCATCTACTACGTGTACATCATTGTTCCGGCACCAATCAAGTATATACGGATATAAACCGGCATATATTTGTCCTGTAGCATACGAGAATAGTCTTATCTTTCCATCCCAAACTCTATTACGATATTGAGGCATAAACTTATAACCGGGTACTTCAAATGTAAAAAACTCTCCAAGTTCTCTACGAATATCAGCGTCAGCTTCTATTTTAAGATATACTTCGTTTTTCTTATCTATTATTAAATATCTAGTTGTTGTCATTATACAAAAGGTTTTCCTAATATCCAACCAACTAAAACTTTTCTAACACCAGATGTAACTTTGTGTACTTTATGCCACATATGAGATGGGAAAACTATTATTGAGCCTTGTTTTAAAAAATGTGTTGTTGATGTATTTTTTAGACTAATTGGGTGTGGAGAACACAATTCAAATAAACCACCTTCATAATCATTATTTAAACAAATAGTAAAACTTAACTTTCTTATTAGTTTATTTTTATATGGTTTACGGTGACTATCTATATGCCAATCATAGTAGTTATCCACACCATAAACTGTATATTGTAAAGGTTCAAACTCTCTTAATAAAAAGTTCCATTTTGTTTCTTCATTTATTTTATTGACAATCTTTGTAATCTCACTTTCAATATCTTTATCTTGTATAAATGTGACTTGTGATTGACGACTCGTTTGACTGCCATCTTGTATTTTTGCTTTTTCAAGTTTCTTTTTATAACCAATGTTCACAATATTCTCACAAAAAGATTTTGAGAATGCTTGTTCTTTTATAAAATGTGTTGAGTCTAAAAACATTAGATAGCGCCACTGGTAAATCTCTTCCAATCAACAGCGTTCTTAATAACAAAACCACGATTTGATATTTGTCTAATTGTTCTATCTAAAAAATCTACTGTTGTTTGAATGTAATCTACTTTTTGTTTCAACTTTTGTAATTCCATATCCGAATCTAAATACTTGTCAACATCTGTTTTAAGTAATTTAAATGAAAAAGGTCTTTGAGCATATACACTAGGGTCTGCTTTACCTGTATAGTATTCCCATTTTTCTCTCTTCAGTATATTATATTCAGTTTCACTACGACTTAACATTAGTTTGTACTTTGTTAAGAATTTTAAATATTTGTTATGTAGTTGAGGGGTCTTTATTGATTCTAAATCAAGTTCAGTATCATTTATTTTAAGGTCTTTATCAGCCAGTTCTTGTAGTTCTTCCAATGTCATATTCACTCCTTATTATATAGTATATCATAATAAACCTTAATTGTAAAGATTATGATGTAGTTACGCTTGTCGTTGAAGCACCAGTATTCGCAAAATCATATATTGTATAATTAAATGATACCGTTGCTGTTAAATAATCAACATCAGCGGCTTGTTGATTATATTGTAGTCCTGTCAATCCTGTTGGATAAACATCTCTAAATCTTATTTCTAATTGAGAATTATTTTTACTTGATAGTACAGTCAAAGTAGCATCTGAATAAGTACCACCAGTGTTCGCAGCACCATATTTTACTTTACCAATTTCTGTACTTACAGCTGTAGTTTTCGCAGGAAATCTATCATTACCCGCTGCTGCTAAATTTCTAAATTCGGAATAGTCACGTGGAAATCCTAATCCAACTAACCAACCATGTATCTCTTGGAAGTTCTCTAAATTCTCATCTACTAAAAAAGTCATTTGTAAAGGTTCATATGTCAAATGATCTCCAGGTAAAGGAATAGATTTCAAAGGTGTTTCTTGGGTCATATTTCCCCCTAAGGTAACTCCAGGAATATTTGCAGCTGTACAGAAGTATTCTACTTTAGGTAACTTGATAATACTAAACTTAAACTGCGTTGGTGACGCATAATCTAATTTAGTTGGTTGACGTGATAATGAGTTTATAGTCGTCATAATATTATTTATATGTTATTTAGGAAGTGTTCCTGACTCACCTAGTTTCTCTAAAGCATCTACAATTGTACCCATACTCACATCATCTTTTTTACAAGGTTTTTCTTCAGTAGATACTTGTAGTTCTTCGCATACAGGTATGTCTTGTTGTTTTACTTCTTCTTCACACGCATTTGCAATAGTAAATGTCACTAACATTATTAGTACGATTACAAATATGTAAAGATATTGAATTAGAATTTTCTTCATGTTAGTATTTATAACGCTTAAAAAAAGCAAAAAAAAGGCGACCCGAAAGCCGCCTTTTTAAATTTACTAAAAAGTAAAGCCTACATGATATTTGCGACTTTGACTCTTCTGTAGTATCTGTTTGAGTTAGCTGAACCAGCATCGTTCACAGCAGAAACAGCACCTGAAGCGGCACCTGTTTGTGCGAAAGGATTAGCAACAAGACCATATCTCGTTTTAAATCCGATCTTAGGTTGGAACGTATCCTGACCAACGGCTCTTACCATCTGAAGTGGCACATATGGACAATAGAACATACCTGCATCGTAAGGTGAAGTTCCTTTGTATCCTACTACGAAATACTGCGCTGCAGAATTGTTCGCACTGTATGGATCAATGTACACTTTAAATCTACCATTTAATACACCAGCAAAAGTATTACCAGTATCGTCAACAGTTAGATTGTTGTTAAGAGCTGGGTTGTAATCTAATACACCAGCCATTTGTAATGCAGAAGCTACATCAGAAGAAGTAATAAGGATATTTCCTTTTCCTCTTCTTGTTCTTACTGCGATTGCGTTTGCTTCTCTTTCAACTTGGAACATAAGACCTTTGAATCTCTCAACTGACCATCTTCCGTTTGAGTCTGTATCTAAATCAAATACACCCTCAGTAGTTGTGTTTACTGTACCCGAGTTAGCAGATGCACCTTTTTCAGCGTTGATGTAGATAGTTCTTACAACTTCTCTGTTGATTTCCGCAAGGATCTCAGCAGATAAAATGTTTGCAAGTTCTGTCTCAGCATCTAAACCGTGGATAGCTTTAAGGTCTTGAGCTAATTCCATAGTGTATTCTGCTTTAAGAGCTCTTGATCTAGCAGTTACTGTAGATTTCTCAATTGAGAAAGCCATTTCAGCAAATGCGTTGTTCGCAGAGTCTCCTAACGCTTCAGCAGTTGCAGTTGACATACCTTCGAACTTGTTGTATGCACCAGCAGGTGAGTCATTTAGAACACTTGGGTTTGTACCAGCTTGAGCAGCATCTGGAGTTTGACCAACAGTTGAATCACCAGCAGCGTTTCTGCTTGAAAATTCAGTATCTGCTTCGTCAAACATAGCTTCTGCGCCAGTTTGTGAAGTGTATCTGCTTCTCATTGCGAAGATAAGTCCAGTTGGACCAGTCATTGGTTGTACACCAGCGATATCGTAAGCGATAAGATTAGGCATTGCTCTTCTTACTAGTGAAATAAGGATTGGATCCCAATTCGCTACTGAAGAACCAGTTGCGTTAGCAGGCGCTGCTTCGTTTAAGAAAGCTGCGTCTTCTTTTTGTGCTCTTTCTTGGTTTTCCAAGATAGTAGCTGTAACGGCACGTCTGTAAGAATCACCGATTTTTGGTAAATCAGGATGCTCTAGGACTGGCTGCCATTTTTTTTCGTAAGTTTCAGATAAATACATTATCGTTCTCTCCCTATATTGTTATTTGACAATTTTAATGTCTTTTGTTTTACTTATAGCGGCAGTATAAGCAGCCATGCTATTCGTTAGATCAACTGGATCAGTTGAACCATTGCTCGCCACTACATCATCTATATCATCAGATTTTGCTTCTTTTTTTCCAAAGTAACTTTCTTTAATAGTAGATACTTTAGTTTTGAAGTCTTCCTCGTTTGAAAACTCAACTTCTTCAGCAAGTTTGTTAAACTTCTCTTTAGCAGTGTCAGCTAAATCAGAAGACGCCTCATCAATGATGTCTTGTCTTTTTAATTCGCCTACTACTTTGTTCTGTTCAACATTCTTTTCGATTTGTTCGTTAAGTTTTTTCTCAAG
>JACKZZ010002639.1_pt1 | contig 91752 bp, 142 predicted proteins | sample 8027871 | NCBI WGS metagenome assembly JACKZZ01 (sample SAMN15724774, study PRJNA655200) | protist metagenome | isolation source: fluorescence activated cell sorting (FACS) single amplified genomes of... | place: USA: West Boothbay Harbor, Gulf of Maine | collected 2000-07-19
TTGTTTGAATATAGTAGTGAGCAAATTGACACTGGTATATCTGATATAGATAGTATTGAAGATAACTATACCACAGACATACTCGCATATGAGATGTTGCTTGAAGATGATGAAAAACTATTGAATGAAGATGGTGGAACTATCATGCAAGAATATAGGATTGAAGACAATCAACCGACTGCGAATAATGAGTATTTCCAAAGCAACGATCCAATCTTTAGTCCAAGTTCTGTAATTGACTTTAGTGAAGGCAATCCATTTTCGGAGCGGGATAGATATTAATGTTTCAACAATATTATCACGGTACAATACGGAAGTATATAATCAGTTTTGGCAATCTTTTTAATGATATTGTTATTGCGAGATTGAACACTGCTGGTGAGCGTATCCAGTCTATCGCAGTTCCATTAGCATATGGTCCTAAAGAAAAATTCTTGGTCCGTCTCCGTCAAGATCCAAACTTTGAACAGGCGGTAGCGATTACATTACCTCGTATGGGGTTTGAAATTACAGGTATGACATATGCTCCGACAAGGAAACTATCATCCACTATTAAAAATGTCACTCTCAAGTCTGATGATAATGACCGTTTAAAAACACAGTATGTGCCTGTACCATATGATATTAATATTTTATTATCAATCTTTGTATCGAATGCTGATGACGGTGCACAGATACTTGAACAGATACTTCCATACTTTCGCCCAGAGTTTACAACGAATATTCGTTTGATTCCAGAGATGAATGTTGTTGTTGATACACCTGTTGTTCTTCAAGATGTTTCAATTGAAGATACATATGAAGGTGATTTTGACACTCGCCGTGCTTTGATATATAGTCTTACCTTTAGTATGAAAGCATATATATACGGTCCAGTTGCAAATCAAGGTGTTATCAAAAGGTCTGTTACAAACTTCTTTGGGGATGTTCCTGCTGATTCGGCACAAATTGAAAGACTTACAGTAACTCCATCACAGTTTGCAAATGGCGCACCTCTTACGTCACCATCCGCAAACGCTTCGCTATCAGTTGAGGCAAGTGCTATTAGTGCTAACTCCGATTATGGATTTACAACTGATATTAACACTGACACATTTAGTATAGAGAATTCATAATGGCTAAAATGGTATCAAAAGTTGAATTTAAAGTTATTCAAAAACATAGAACAAGTATTGGCAACAGCCCACAATCTCGCCCAAAGAATAAACGCAAGAGAGCATCTTTTAAGATGTATCGTGGACAGGGTAAATGAAGACGAATCTTGAGAAGAATATGGAAGCAATCTTTGATTTGCCCACTGACACCAAACCAATGGCAGAGGCAATAGAAGAATCTCGTGTTACTGTAATGAATGAAACGCTATCTACAGATAATGACGTTGATGATGATTACAAATATGCAAGAGAAAATCTTAAAGAGATTATCAATAGCGCACAACAATCAATCGCTGACCTTGCCTCTATCGCTTCCACTTCTGAATCACCAAGAGCATACGAAGTTTTATCTACCATGATGAAAACAATTGTGGATGCGAATAAGGATCTGTTGGAGCTTCAAAAGAGTGTAAAGAAACTCAAAGAAGATAATAATACATCTGCACCACAGAATGTTACAAATGCATTGTATGTTGGATCAACATCAGACCTCATGAATCTAATTAAAGATAACAAATAAGTTATAATCATTCATAAGGACAAGTCCTATTATAACGTATTTTTTAATAATGTCAATAGAAAAATTGAAAATAGTATGTCTGACCTCTATTTAAATAACCCTCTTCTCAAAAAAGCATATGTTTCTATTGAATATACACAGGAGCAGATTGAAGAAGTAATCAAATGTTCTAAAGACATTAATTATTTTATTAAAACGTATACAAAGATTATTAGCCTTGATAGGGGTCTTATTAATTTTGAGATGTATCCTTTTCAAGAAGATATGTCAAGAACTATTGCTGACAATCGATTCACTGTAATTAAAACATGTAGACAAGCTGGTAAAACTACTACATCGGCTGCTGTTATTCTTTGGCACGCTATTTTTAATGATTCATACACGATTGCTATTCTTGCTAACAAACTTTCCACTGCTCGTGAGATTCTTTCTCGTGTTCAGCGAGGATATGAAAATCTTCCAAAGTGGCTTCAGCAAGGTGTAGTTACATGGAACAAAACAAACATTGAACTTGAGAATGGTAGCCAGATTATTGCTGCTTCTACTGCTTCATCTGCTATTCGTGGTTTCTCTATTAACTTTTTGTACCTTGATGAATTTGCATTCGTACCAAGAAACATACAAGATGATTTCTTTACGTCAGTTTATCCTACAATCATCTCTGGTACAAATACAAAGGTTGTGATTACATCTACACCAAATGGTTTTGATTTATTCTATAAGATATGGATTAATAGCGTAGAAGGTCGGAATGAGTATGCTAACTTTTCAGTTAGTTGGTGGGATGTTCCAGGTCGGGATGATGAGTGGAGAGAAAAAACAATTGCGAATACAAGTGAAGATCAATTCCGACAAGAATTTGAAGCAGAGTTTCTTGGTTCAGCAAACACACTTATCTCACCAAATGTTCTTCGGTCGTTAACATTTACGACTCCGATATCTTCCCATTACGAAGGTAGTTTAACTGTATATAAAGAGCCTGAAAAGGGTGGTGTATATTTTTGTGTAGTGGATACTTCACGTGGTGTTGGTATGGACGCTTCTGCTTTTGTTGTTATTGATGTTTCTTCTGTTCCATATGAAGTTGTTGCTTGTTATAAAAACAATATTATTGATCCATTAGTATATCCAGATGTTATTCATAATGTAGTAAAGAACTATAATGAAGCATACACTCTTGTTGAGATTAACGACAATGGTCAACAGATTGCTGATATTCTTCACCATGACTATGAATATGAACATATAATATTTACATCTGTAAAGGGCAGAGCAGGTCAAGTTATTGGCGGTGGCTTCTCTTCATCAGTTCAACGTGGTGTAAGAACAACGAAACAAGTCAAGCGTATTGGTTGTTCTAACGCCAAAACAATGATTGAGAAAGAAAAGATTAAGTTACACGATTTTAATCTGATTAATGAATTATCTACATTCATTCAGAAAGGAACATCATACGAGGCTGATATTGGTTCGCATGATGATTTAATAATGTGTGTTGTATTGTTTGCATGGGCAACAAACCAACCGTTCTTTAAAGATTTGACTGATACTGATTTTAGAAAGAAACTGATGGAAGATCGTGAACGATTGATTAGCGATGATGTTCTCCCATTTGGATTTATTGATGATGGAAGTGATTTTGAAGAAACAATAAATAATCAAAACAGCACTAATTTTTGGGATGATATGGACACATCAAATAAATGGTGATGCCTCTACTAAATCTTTCATTTTATAAATAATAATGAAAATTGAATAGAAATCAATTCTATAAGGAGAATGAACAATGCCTTTTCAAGTATCACCAGGCGTTAATGTAAGCGAAATCGACCTTACTACTGTCATTCCTGCCGTTTCAACAACTGATGGCGCTATCGCAGGGCGTTTTCATTGGGGACCAGCAGACAAGAGAGTACTAATCGATTCGGAAGATACATTAGCAGCCCAATTCCAGAAGCCAGATTCTGATAACTATCAGGAATGGTTTACTGCTGCAAACTTCTTAGCGTATGGCAATTCACTGTATATCTCTCGTGTACTTAACGGTGCCAACAATGCAACTGCATCTGGTAACACTTCAATTCTAGTTAAGAACGATGACGATTATGAAAATAATTATTCATCAGGTGTTGCTGGCGCTGGCGACTGGGTAGCAAAATATCCAGGCGATATTGCTAACTCACTCAAAGTTTCAGTTTGTCACAGTTCAGTAGCATGGGAGTCAACACTCTCATCTGCCAACCTCGTGTTTACACCTTCTTCAACAAGTGTACTCACAAAGGGTGCAAACACATCATCCGATCTTACAAGCGGTCCAGATGTTGATCTTTCAACGACAGTTTCAGTTGGCGACATTCTATTCCTACAATCAACAGGAATCAATCTTGGTGATGGCATCAGAGTCACTGCTGCTAACAGTTCTGTGATCACTCTTGCTAGTGCTCCAACTGCTGAAGACCTTGGCACAACAGGTTCTACTAAAGTTCAATCTGTTGCTGTTCAGCGCCGTTGGGAATACTATAATCTCTTTGATGCTGCTCCAGGCACTTCTACATACGCTACTCGTGCTGGTGGTTCTGGCGATGAACTTCATATTGCTATCGTTGATGAAGATGGCGAGATTAGTGGTGTTCGTGGTCAGGTCATTCAACGTTTCCCTAATCTATCTCGTGCTCGTGACGCAAAAGCAGAAGATGGCACAGGAATCTACTATAAAGAAGTTATCAACCAGCGTTCAAACTGGCTTTGGTGGGCTTCTCATGTAGACAACATGACTTCTGCTGGTGGTCTTGCAACATCAACGTTTACAAATAGCGATGATTTACCAACAACAGTTTCAATGTCTGGTGGTTCAAATGGTTCTGCACCATCAAACGCTCAGTTGATTGCTGGTTACGACTATTTCAAATCTGCTGAAGATGTTGATGTATCACTTATTCTTGGTGCTGATGCAGATGGAACAATTGCTACATACATCATTAATAATATCTGCGAGACTCGTAAAGACTGTATCGTTTGTCTTTCACCAGAAGCTGCTGATGTTGTTAATAACAGCACATATGCTGGTAAAGAAGCAGAAGATATCATTGCTTTCCGTAACACACTTCCATCAAGCTCATATGCTGTAATGGATGGTGCTTGGAAGTATCAGTACGATAAGTATAACGATGTTTACCGTTATGTTCCAATGAACGGCGATACTGCTGGTCTTATGGTTCGTACAGATACAACTCGTGACCCATGGTTCTCACCTGCTGGATTCAATCGTGGTAATGTAAAGAATGTTGTTAAACTTTCTTTCAACCCTAAGAAAGCAGAACGTGATGTACTATACAAAGCTGGTGTTAACCCAGTAGTTACATTCCCAGGTCAGGGAACAGTACTCTTCGGTGATAAGACACTGCTTGCTAAACCAAGTGCATTTGATCGTATCAACGTTCGTCGCTTATTCATTGTTCTTGAGAAAGCAATCTCTACTGCTTCTAAGTTTACATTGTTTGAGTTCAATGATGCATTTACTCGCTCACAGTTCCGCAACCTCGTTGAACCATTCCTTCGTGATGTTCAAGGTCGTCGTGGTATCTTTGATTTCCGTGTAGTTTGTGATGAAACGAACAATACTGGCGAAGTCATTGACCGAAATGAGTTCATTGGTGATATTTACATTAAGCCAGCTCGTTCAATCAACTTTATTCAACTTAACTTCGTTGCAGTTCGCACTGGGGTTGATTTTGAAGAAGTTGTTGGGCAATTCTAATATAAATAGATAAAAGGATTTAGGAGAATAACATGGCTTTTAGTGTAACAGAATTTCAAGGACAAATGGAGTTTGGCGGTGCCCGTCCATCACTGTTTGAATGCAATATTACCAATCCGTTCAACTCATCTGCTGATGATAAAGTTCGATTCATGGCAAAAGCATCGGCAATCCCTGCTTCTACTTTGGGTGTGATTGAAACTAAATATTTTGGTCGTCCAGTTAAGTTTGCTGGTAATCGTACCTTTGAAGAATGGAGTGTGACAATTATCAACGATGAAGACTTTGCGGTACGTAGTACTCTTGAAGAATGGCATCAAAATATTAATACAGTTCAAGGTAACGTTCGTCAAGCTGGGGCTGGTCCAGAAGCATATAAATCACAAGGTTCTGTGATTCAATATGGCAAACAAGGCAATATTCTTCGTGAATATAAGTTTGTTGGAATATTCCCAGTAACAATTCCTGCAATTGAACTATCTTGGGAAACTGCTGACGCAATTGAAGAATTTGCGGTAACATTTGCATATGATTACTTCACAGTTGACAATGCTTCTGAGTTTGGTATTGCTATCAATACTTAATTCATAAATATAATAGTTCTATGGAAAAGGGAGCTTCGGCTCCCTTTTTTGTTTTTCAAATTATTATAAATAATAGAAATAACTTTACAGTATGGGGATAACTAATTATGGCTGAACTTTTTGGCTTCACCATTGCCCGCAAAAAAATAGAAGATCAACAAGAAAACCTTCCATCAATCGTATCACCAACTCAAGAAGATGGTGCTATTGAGATTGCGCCTGGTGGTGCTTATGGGACGTATGTTGATCTTGAGGGCAAAGCAAAGAACGAAGGCGAACTTGTGACCAAGTATCGTCAGATGGCTCTTCAACCTGAATGTGATTCAGCAGTTCAAGATGTTGTTAATGAAGCGATTGTAGTCACAGAAGATTCTGGACCAGTTGAAATTGTTCTTGATAAACTTGACTATCCTGAAAATATCAAAAAGAAAATACACGAAGAGTTTGAAGCAATTATGAAATTGCTTGACTTTAATAACAATGCTTATGATTTATTTCGTAAATGGTATGTTGATGGTCGTCTTTATCATCACATTGTTATCGACGAAAAGAATCCACGTCAAGGTATTAAAGACCTTCGTTACATTGATCCTCGTAAAATTCGTAAGATTAAAGAATCGCTCAAAGAAAAAGATGCTAGAACTGGTGCTACAGTTTTCAAAGGCATGAATGAATATTATCTTTATAATGCTGGTGGTGTTAATTCATCTAACCAAGCACAAGGTGTTAAGATAGCAAAGGATTCTATTTCATATTGTCACTCAGGTTTGCTTGATGAACGAAACAGTATGATTTACTCGTATCTTCATAAAGCAATTAAACCGCTCAATCAGTTACGTATGCTTGAAGATGCTGTTGTTATCTATCGTCTTGCTCGTGCTCCAGAACGCCGTGTATTCTATATTGATGTTGGTAACCTTCCTAAGATGAAGGCTGAACAGTATATGCGTGATATGATGGTCAAACATAAGAATAAACTTATCTATGATGCATCGACTGGTGAAGTTCGTGATGACCGTAAGTTCATGACAATGCTTGAAGACTTCTGGCTCCCAAGACGTGAAGGTGGTCGTGGCACTGAAATTACAACACTTCCAGGCGGTCAAAGTCTTGGTGAAATGGACGATGTTGATTATTTCCGTCGCAAACTTTATAAGTCATTGAACGTTCCGATTACACGTATGGATGCTGAGAATCAATTTAATCTTGGTCGTGCTTCAGAGATTACTCGTGATGAGTTAAAATTCAATAAGTTTGTTATGCGTCTCCGTAATCGATTTTCAATTTTGTTCAGTGATTTACTTGAGATTCAATTAGCACTCAAAGGTGTTATCACTCGTGGTGAGTGGAAAGAAATGAAACAAGATATTTATTATGATTTTCAAGAAGACAATCACTTTACCGAACTGAAAGACACGGAGATTATGCAAGGTCGATTGCAAATTCTCGGTGAGGTTGATAATTTTGTTGGTAAGTATTTCTCTGAAGATTGGATTCGTAAAAATGTTCTTCGTATGACTGAAGAAGAAATCAAAGATGAACAGAAACAGATTGACAAAGAAGCTGATGAAGCACCAGACGAAGAAGAAACTCCAGTTGAAGAACAATTGAATATTGAAGACCAAACAGAAGAATTTATCCCAGACAAAAATATTTCTGAAGAAGAAAAAAAATTAGTTGAAAGTATGACAAAGTTCATGAGTTCAATGGTCGACGACGACAAGGAATAAACTGCCATGAAGGCAACCGTCGAGAACGCCAAACTACTCGCTACTCTCCTAGCAGTAATACAAAAAGAAAATAGCAAGGCTAAAGACTCGCTATACGAACAACTGTATGCTGCTCTCCAAGAAGATATTGATAGTCAGTCAGGCGTAAAATTACTCCAAATTGAAGGAATAGAAGACCCTATTCCTATTCAAGTATTCCGTGGCGACAAAGGTAATGTTGGTCCGCAGGGTAAACGTGGGTTAATCGGCGAACAGGGTGAACGTGGCGAACAGGGTATTCAAGGCGTTCAGGGTCCACAAGGTGATCCTGGTCGTATTGGTCCACAAGGTTTACAAGGTGATAAAGGTGACCAAGGCGAGAAGGGCGACAAAGGTGATGCTGGTCGTGATGGTCAAGACTTTGATTCTTCTCAACTTGAAAAGAAGTTTACAGAACTTTACGATAACTTTGTAAGACAAATTTCAGCACAAGTCACTCGTATGGCATATGCCCGTGGCGGCATGGATATGTCTGGTGGTGGAGGTGAAGTTCGTTTAGAGTTTCTTGATGATGTTAATCGCAACTCTGCGAAACAAGATGGTCATTTTCTAAAATGGGATTCTGCTTCTGGTAAATGGATTGGTGATGCAGCCAATAACTTTACCACAACAATTGTCACACAAGATATTATTCCAGCAATAACGAATACGTATTCTCTTGGTACTGCTGATAAAAACTGGAAAGAATTATATCTAAGTGGCAACACCATGTACATTGGTGGTGTTGCAATTAGTGCACACAGTTCAAATACTGGCGCACAAACACTAAGAATTGGATCAAATGGTACAGTTCAAGACCTTGTAAGTAATAGCTATCTTTCCTCGACATACATGTCGAATACCGACACAAGAGCTTTCGTTCTTGACGAAGTTGCAAAAGTTGTAAATGCTGCTCCAACCGCTCTCAATACACTTGTTGAAATATCTACTGCACTTGGTGGTGATGCTAACTTTGCTAATACTATTACAACGTCAATTAATAGTAAAGCATCAAATGCATATGTAAACGAATTATTATCAAATACCAATGCTCAAATTGCAAATATCAATACTACGCTTGATACAAAAGCAACGAATACTTATACACAATCGGTTGGTATTAGCTCTGCTACGTTTACCGAAGCAAACAATACCATTACATTTTTACGACCAGATGCTTCTGAACTCAAGTTACAAATTAATGCATCGGGTGGTGGGTCAGGTAACGGTGATGTATCTAATGCTTATCTAACATCTACATACGTTGCAAATACAGAGTTTCAGAGAGTACTTGCTAATACAAATGCCTATATTGCATCTGTTGTTTTAAGTGGAAACACTACAACAATTTCAAACGCAAATGGTAGTACTGGCACTTCTCTCATTGCAAATAATATAAATAGTAATGTATCATTAAAGCGAATCAAAGCTGGAAGAAATATTGAAATTGAAGAAGTTGACGGCGACATTATTCTAACTGCTATTCCGCAAGTTGATTATGGTTTTATTTCCAACGATTATGGTTCTATTTCAAATCCATCAACAGATGGCTCCGTCGATTATGGAACACTATAAATGGCTCAAGAAGTAAGATTAAGAAGAGGTACGGCAAATCAACATTCTACCTTCACAGGCGCTGAAGGTGAAGTTACTGTTGATACCACCAATGACACCATTCGTGTTCATGATGGTTCTCTTGCTGGTGGCCATCGTCTTGCTAAGTATAGTGAATTAGTTGATGCGGCAGCAAATACTTATCTTGTGAGTACTGTGAGCAATATTGAAGTTGGTGATTCACTATCTATTTCAGTAAACTATGCTAACAATGCTTATCCTGGTGGCGTATTTACAATCCAAAAACAAGGTGCGCTTGCAATATCAATCACTAATCGTTGGGCTACAAACAACAGTTCAAATAAAAATGCATATACTGATTATGCTAATAGTGTAGTAAATGAAGATGATATTGAACTTCTTGTTTCTCTCACAAACGCATCCTTTGATATTCAATCAGACGATACTATTACTATTGGTTCAACAACAATTACGGGATCCGATTTATCAGGTCTTGGTATTAGTGGAACTGGTGGAATATATACAATTTCAGCATCGTTGTTTGCTTCAAGCGTACAAACAAATAGTTCATCTTCTGTGTCTTGGGAGTTAACCACTGATCGTGGACAAGAAACTGGTTCTGCTACTACTCTTACAAACACACAACCAATTCCATTCAATATCAATTCGATCACTGCAAGTTTCCCATCATCTACTGTTCCATATTGGGATCTTGATCAATCGTTTAGTTGGAGCCTCAGTAAAACTTCTGGTTCAACTGTAACAGGCGGCACAACAACGTTCACTGGTGGAGTTGGTGGTACGCTCACAACAAGCGGTGCAACAAATGGTACAAGTGCTTCTATTGATAGTACAATAACTTATACTGTTGTAACTGATACATATACAGGTACTGGCGCTTATGGTGCTGGTACTTCAACTGCTACAGACAGAACTAGGACAATTACACCAGCAACTAAGTATTACCCATTGTTCTGGAAAACAACAGGATCAAGTTCTAATCCAAACTTCACTACGAGTGATAGTCACAATAGTTATGATTTTGCATTAAATCAAACAGCAGTAACAACAGACACTACAACTGATTATACTTGGATTGCAACTCCAACAAGTGCTAATCGAACATTCAAATACATCTTCCTTGGAAGCGATGTGGTACTTACTCCGACAACGACTTATACTGAACAGGATATTTCTGGAGAAACTTATAACGTATATGGATTTACTAACTTCTCAGCCGCAACAACCATTTACGTAGTGAGTTAAACATGGCAGTATTACAATTCCCTACTCCTACAGTATTTCGAAATCTTGACACGCCAACTGCACCGAGTGATGCGGTAACAAAAGCATATGTTGATTCTATTGCTACAGCGAATGCAACATGGTCAAATGCTAACGATACAATTACTTTTTCAAATGTTGATGGGTCAACCTTTGACGTAACGATTACTGGATTTGCTGATTTAGATGATGCAACGCTTACTGGTAATACAACAATCACAACTCTTATATTATCAAATGTTCTTGGTACAGAATATGGTGGAACTGGATTAACAAGTTTTACCGAAAATGGTGTAATGTTTGGCGCTAATACGAGTTCTCTTGCTTTTGCTTCTGGTTCAAGTGGAGATGTGTTGCAAGTTTCTGCAAATGGAACGCCGGTGTTTGATACTCTTGATGGAGGTACCTTTGAATAGGTATTATATATAAAATGAGTAAACAAGCAGAAGCTATTAATGTTTATATTGAACAACAACAGAAAAAAATTAATGAACTTGTCCAGCAAAATATGATGCTCGAAACAAGAAATAATATTTTGTTAAAAGAAGTTGAAGAACTCAAACATATAAATAAAACGTACAAAGATGAAATTGATGCTATTTCTTTCGAAAGAAATGGTGTTTCAGCTTTAGTTACAAATTCGAATTTAAGAACTAGAAATGAAACTATTGAAAAACAAACCTCCACCGAAAACAAAATAAGATTGAGTGGAAAAGAATTTACCAAAATTAATATGCTAAGGAGAGAATAAAAATGGCATCTATTATCAAAATCAAACGCAATAATACTGGCGGGGCGACACCTTCGGGTGGTGATCTAGCTGCTGGTGAACTTGCAGTTAACACAGCCGATGGACTACTCTTTACGTCTTCCAACGGTTCCGACATTGTTTCCCTCGGTCAAACATCTGCTTCTATTCAAGAAGCTGCTGCTCTTGCTAACACCAATGCATATATTGCTAGTGTTCAATCAGATGTAGACGCTAACGAAGCTGCTGAACTCGTTCGTTTATCAAACACCAATGCATATATTGCTAGTGTTCAATCAGATGTAGACGCTAACGAAGCAACAGAGTTAGCACACCTATCTAACACCAACGCTTATATCGCTGCTGTTCAATCTGATGTTGATGCAAATGAAGCAACAGAGTTAGCACATCTATCTAACACTAATGCTTACATTGCTGACGTTAAAACCGATAGTGCTTCTTGGAATGATGCCACTGACACCATTACATTCACACGTGGTGACAGCACAACATATTCAGTTGCTCTAACTGGTTTCCCAACTGACAGTGTTTCTAACACATATGTTCAGTTACTACTAAGCAACACCAATGCTTACATTGCTGCTGTACAATCTGACGTAGACTCTAACGAAGCCGCTGAACTTGTACGTCTATCTAACACCAATGCTTATATTGCTGCCGTTCAAGCTGACGTAGACTCTAACGAAGCTGCTGAACTTGTACGTCTATCTAACACTAACGCATACATTGCTGCCGTTCAAGCTGATGTAGATCAAAACGAAGCTGATGCTGACACTGCTATCTCTAACCTAATTGATGGCACAACAGCGTTTACTGGTATTGATGTAAACGGTGGTAACATTGATGGCGCAACAATTGCTACATCTGATGTTACAGTTGGATCTGGTAAGACGTTAAACGTTTCTGCTGGTACACTAACACTTGCTGACAACCAGATTTCTGGTGACAAAGTTGACGGTGGTACAATCAGTGACTTTGCTTCTACTGGTATTGACGACAACGCTACATCAACAAAAATCACAGTTGCAGACGCAACAACAACCATTGCTAACGATCTAACTGTTAGCGGTGCGTTAACTGTTGATGGTAACTTAAACGTTGAAGGTACTGTTACCTACATTGGTACAACTACCGTAAACGTTGAAGATAGCATGATGAAACTATCTGCCAACAACTCCGGTGATGCAATCGACACTGGTGTTTATGGTAAGTATGTTGATAGTGGTACAACCAAGTATGCTGGTTACTTCCGTGATGCTACTGATGAAACTGTCAAGTTCTTCACAGGTCTTGAAGTAGAACCAACGGGCACTGTTAACACAGCCGGTGCTGGTTATGCTCTTGCTACTGTTGAAGCTGTCATTGACGGTGGAACATTCTAATTAATTGGAATATACTGGGAGGGGCTTCGGCTCCTCCCAACTCCACTCATTAATTTCTTTTAGTTGGGATTATATAAATGGCATCAGTTTTAAAAATTAAACGTACTAACGTTGCTGAAAGATTACCCACATTTGGTACTGACATTGGTGAAGGCGAACTCGCTCTTAACCTTAAAGACCAGAAAATTTATTCAGCAAACTCAAGTGCAGTATTTGAACTTGGTCAACAAGTGCCTGCTGGCACAGTTCGACAAACGACAACAACGGTTGGCACGTTAAGCGAAGATAGCGTTGTTGTTACGGATGTTCAATCTTGGGCAAACAGTGTTGTTGATTTCAGTGCTCTTACTGCATTAAATGATGAATTTGATGCGTATGTTGCTAACACAAATGCGTATATCGCTGCTACCGCAGAAACTGCTCAACAAAACTTAGCAAACACAAATAATCGTTTTGCTATCCTGGCAGCAACTGCGGCTGGGACTGAAACAGTTGATGGTGGCACATACAGTTAATAGAAACAAGGAATAAATGCTATACATATAGCATATATCTTATATTAGTTCTCTATAGAATTTTAATATAAGATCCTTTTATAAGGGAATTTAAATTATGGCTTCTACGATTAAATTAAAACGTAGCAGTGTTGCGGGTAAGTTACCAACTACGAGCGATGTTGCTACTGGTGAATTGGCGCTGAATATTAAAGACAAGCGCCTATACTCTTCGAACGGGAGTTCCGTTTTTGAAATTGGCGCCAACCCACACTCACTCTCTATTGGGAGTGGGTCGTTTTCAATTGCGAATGGCGCAATTACTTTCCCTACGTCTGATGGTTCTGCAAATCAAGTTCTTGTAACTAATGGTTCTGGACAACTCAGTTTTGTAGACGATCAAACAAATCTTCAAAGCATTGGTGGTCATTTACTACCCTCTGCTAACGTCACTTACGATATCGGTTCTCCTACAATGGCTTGGAGATCGTTATATCTGAGTGGTAACACAATCTTCATTGACAATACAAAAATTCAAACGACACCAGCAGGTGATGTTCGTTTCGCTGATGCTGCAAACAACACAGTTTCAATTGAAGCGTCTACTGTTACTGTTGGTGGTTTGAGTTTCAGTGGTGAAATTGCAAATGGTGCTATTGCTACAGTCGGATCAAACGGTTCTGTTAGTTTCACAACACCAGAAGCATTTTCTGCTACTCCATCGAAAAAGGCATTTAGCGCATTAAATTCTAATGACACGGTAATGGTTGATTATGTTAGCGGTGCTGCCGTAACTCAACAAGTATCTACATTAGATTTAGAAGATTATGTTGTAACTGGATTTAGTGGTGGTGCTATAACGTCAACTGCTCAAGTTAAAGATTTACAAGTACAGGGTCAAGTTGTGACTGATTTATCAACATCTATTACAGTTGATTCGTTAAAACAAATTGCTGCTGCTTCAAATGATTTTGCTGATTTCCAATCAAGAATAGCAGAATTGTAGAGTTTTAATATTATAAATAATATAAATGAAAACGGAGGTCGTTGTGACAGATACTATTAGAGATGCGATTGTTGCTTTACAGAATGGTGAATCGAGTGCATTCAAATCAGCAATTAGTGCTGAATTAATGGACAGAGCAATGGGTGCTATCCAAGTTCAGCGCATTGGTGCTGCTCAGTCTATTTTTGATAACGACTCAGAACCAGAGGAAGTGTCTGATGAAGAAATTTAAAGATTTACTCAGCGAACAAATTGCTGCTGATTACAAAGAAAAGAAAGACGATGAAAAAGAAGTAAAGGGATATAAGCCTCGTTCAAAAGGCGAAGAAGACTTTGCTAATATGCATACCGTAGATAAAGTTGGTCATCCTATTGCAGAACCAGAACAACACACTGGTGACCGTAAGGGTCCAAAGAGTGGCACTGGCGAAGAATTTGATGGTTCCGAGAAGAAGGGTCAAGAACTTTCAATGACTTATTCTCAGTTTATGAAACTTGGTGGTTGGGGTCAATCATCTACTCGTGGTGCTGATAAATCACAAGGCGATATGAAGCCAGTGATGCAGGGTTCTTCTAAAGTTACTGAATCAGTTGAACTTGATGAAATGAAACAAAAGTTTGCTCTTGTTGATAAAGATAACAAAGTTGTTTCGACTGGTAGCGATGAAAGAGATTTAAGACTAAATCGCCCATCTCTCCAACGTAAATTTGGCGAATTGAAATTAGTACAAATTAAAAAGAAACAAGATATTGGTTATCCTTTGAAAGAAGAAGATACTAAACTTGATGAAGCAGTAAAACCAGGTAACGTAAAACTCAAGTCTGGTGAATCTGTGATGTTAAGTAAAGATGACGCTGAAGCCATTAACGATGCAATGAAAGAATTAAATTCTTCTAATAAAAAGAAAATGCAAGACGAACTCATGAAGGATAAGAAGTCATTTATGAGTATGGTCAAATTCGCAAAGACTGCGGCATAAGGAATAAATCATGGCACAAGTAATTACAGTCAATCAAAATAAAGGTAGCCGTGGTACAGGTATTCTTGTTGTTCGTTCAGATGCTACTGGCTTTATTGGCACAAATGGTGTTGAAGGTGTAAGCCTAGCAAATACTGCTGGAGAAACAATTTCCGCTATGCATGTTGCAGAGATTGCTTGGTCATGTGCTGCTGCCGCTACGTGGACAATCAAACGTGGTAATGGTGTTGGTGCTAATACAATTTGGACTACAAACGGTACAAGTGGGTTGTTAGATTTCCAAGCGAGTCAAATGAGATTAGAACCTGCTGGCTCTGAAACAGCAAACGTAAGTTTCACACTTGCTGGTGGCGCTGGTAACATCATCATTAAGATGCATAAGAATTCTGGAGAATAACTCATGAAACTTATCACCGAAATTCACGAACAAGACATCGAATTTATTACCGAAGCAAAAGAAGACGGTGGTAAGAACTATTTCATTGAAGGTGTATTCATGCAAGGTAACATCAAGAACCGTAATGGTCGGATGTATCCTATGGAAACACTTATGAAAGAAGTCAAACGATACAACAAAGAATATGTAGAACAGAACCGTGCATATGGTGAACTTGGACATCCACAAGGTCCAACGATTAACCTCGAGCGTGTATCGCATATGATTAAAGAACTCAAGCAAGATGGTAACAATGTTATGGGTCGTGCAAAAATCATGACCGAAACGCCAATGGGTAAGATTGTAAAAAATCTTATGGATGAAGGCGCAAAACTTGGTGTATCATCTCGTGGTATGGGCACACTTAAATCTTCAAGAGAAGGTGTGAACATGGTTCAATCAGATTTTCAGTTAGCTACCGCTGCTGATATTGTTGCGGATCCTTCTGCTCCAAATGCTTTTGTAGAAGGTATCATGGAAGGTGTAGATTGGATTCAAGATGTAAACGGAAACTGGGTTTCGCAATTCATTGAAGAAACTCAGAAAGAAATTCGTAAAGTTTCAAAAGCAGAGCTACAAGAAGCGAAGTATAATGCTTTTGTTAAGTTTTTGAAGCAACTCTAAAAGATGATAATTTATAAATAATAATGAAATTGAAACAAATGACTATTTCAATAAGGAGATAACAGATGTCCGAAGAACAAGTATTAGAGAACATGGACGCTGAAGTTCTTGAGACTGAAGATGAGGATCTTTTAGAGTTCAAGGCAGGCATGGGCGATCCATCTGAATTACCGGAGCCTTCTGCAAAGAAGACTGACGAGAAGCCAAAAGGCAAAGGCGAGCCAATGCCAAAGCTGAATACAAAAGCTGGCATGATTAATGCTGCTGTTCAAGCTATGTCAAAGATGAAAAAACAAGATTTGAAAGCTGCTTATGGCAAAATGTTCAACGAAGACCTAGAAGAAGATGAAGAAGTATTGTTTGATGAAGATGCACCACGTGCACTTTCTTCTATTACTTCTGCTGACATTGACATCTCAGAAGATGTTGATGCAATCTTTAATGGTTCCGAACTAACAGAAGACCACAAAGAAAAGATTCAATTAGTATTTGAAGCTGCTGTAGTTGCTAAAATCAACGAAGAAATTGCTAAGTTTGCAGTTGAAGTTGAGTCTGATGCAGAAGTTACAAACACTCAAATCGTTGAAGAACTCACAGAAAAAGTTGATTCTTATCTTGACTACGTTGTTCAAGAGTGGGTCGAAGAAAACAAACTCGCCATCGAAAAAGGTGTTCGTGCTGATATGGTCGAAGACTTTATGCGTGGCTTGAAAGACCTTTTCACAGAGCATTATGTAGATGTTCCTGAAGAAAAAGTTGACGTTGTTGAAGAACTCTTTGGCAAAGTTGAAGAACTTGAATCCAAACTCAACTCTCAGATTGATGAGAATGTTGAACTACTTGGTAAGGTCAAAGACTTTGAGAAAGAAGTTGTTTTTGCTGAGTCAACCGATGAACTAACAGACACACAAGTTGCAAAACTTCGTAGTCTAGCAGAGGGTATTGAATTTGTCTCAGAGGAAGATTTCTCTAAGAAAGTTTCAATGCTTAAAGCGCAGTATTTTGATATCGCTGAAGAAACTGTTGAAACAGTTATTGTCGATGATGAGAATGACCCTGTTGCTATTGAAGAAGAAAAGCAGGGTCCAACAGGTGCGATGGCACGATATACTCATGCCATTTCAAGGTCTGCTAAAAAATAATTTTATTATAAATAATCAATGAAGGCTGATTACAATACCGTAAGGAGAAAATCAAATGTTTCTATCTGAAGATTTACAGAAGAAGTGGCAGCCAGTACTTGAGCATCCTGAACTAGATACTATTAAGGATTCTCATCGTCGTGCTGTTACTGCAACACTTCTCGAAAACCAAGAGCGTGCTGCTCGTGAAGGTGCTGGTGGTTCTGGCGGTTATTCCGAACCATCACTACTTGGCGAAGCTGCACCAACTAACGCAATGGGCGCTTCTAGCTCGGTCGCAGGTGACGGCAACGTCGATATCTTCGATCCAGTTCTAATCTCGCTCGTTCGTCGTTCCATGCCTAACCTAATTGCATATGATGTTGCTGGCGTTCAGCCAATGACAGGTCCAACTGGACTAATCTTTGCAATGCGTCCTCAGTACGCTGCACAAGGTGGCGACGAAGCTCTCTACAACGAAGCTCTAACCAGCTTCTCTGCTTCTTCCAACAACTCTGTTGGTGCTGCTAACATCAATCCTGGTCGTGACCAGGCTGCTGGTGCTGGTACAGTTCAAACTGGTGCTGATCCAACCGCTCGTGCTTCTGGTTCTGGCTACACAGTAACACCTGGTATGTCAACATCCACTGCTGAAGCCCTTGGCGATGCCTCTGGTAACCATTTCTCAGAAATGGCTTTCTCAATTGAGAAAGTTGCTGTAACAGCAGTATCACGTGCTCTTAAAGCTGAGTACACCATGGAATTAGCTCAAGACTTAAAAGCTATCCACGGTCTTGACGCTGAAACAGAGTTAAGCAACATTCTCTCCGCTGAGATTCTTGCTGAAATCAACCGTGAAGTTGTTCGTACAATTAACTACACAGCTACTGCTGGCGCACAACAGAACGTTACAACAACAGGTACTTTCGACCTAGACGTTGACGCAAACGGTCGTTGGTCAGTTGAACGCTTTAAAGGTCTAGTATTCCAGATCGAGCGTGAAGCTAACCAAATTGCTAAGTCAACTCGTCGTGGTAAAGGTAACATCATGATCTGTGGTTCAGACGTTGCTTCTGCTCTTCAGATGGCTGGTGTACTTGATTACACACCTGCTCTTTCTGCTAACCTTAACGTTGATGACACAGGCAATACTTTCGCTGGTGTTCTTAACGGTCGTATGAAAGTCTACGTTGACCCATACTTCGCAAGTGCTTCTGGTAACCAGTATGTCACAGTTGGCTACAAAGGTTCTAGCGCATTTGATGCTGGTCTCTTCTACTGCCCATACGTTCCACTACAGATGGTTCGTGCAGTTGGTGAGCAGAGCTTCCAGCCTAAAATCGGCTTCAAGACTCGTTACGGCATTGTTGCTAACCCATTCGCAACATCTGCTGCTAACGGCGTTATTTCTAGCCAGCAGAAGAACATCTACTACCGTATTATGTCAGTTGCAAACTTAATGTAATCTGTCTAATACTAATAATAAAAATACTAAACTGGAGGGGGGCTTTATGCTCCCCTCTTTTTTTGTCTAATCAAGTTTTATAAATAGTAGTGTAACAGATATGGAGTTTACCGTGTGGATTCGTAAAAGTTTAGTTACATTAGATATTTACTATTATATGCCAGATTATACAGACATTGTTCAAGAATTTGTTTGGCAAACTAATGACTATGCTCCAGAACTTCCAAGAGTGCATGAGTTTTTAAATTATTGGAAAGAAAACATCGATGCAGTAATTAAAGAAGTATCGGTTGCATATACATACGAGAACGATAAAAGATACAGACAAGCAACTTTTTATGAAAAGATAGACTCATGGCATTAGTACCAAAACTTGGTGTACAGTTAGAAACCGAACAACTGACTCAAAATTTAAACTTTCTATCACCACTTGGTTTTAGATTTCTATTAAATCGTGCGCCTGGTGTTGAATACTTTTGTCAGTCGGCAACACTGCCAACTATTTCTATGGTCGAAATACAACAACCAACTCCCTTTGTTGTCAACCCAAGACCAGGCGATAAGATTACATATGAACCATTCACACTTCGGTTTCGTGTAGATGAGAACATGACTAACTATCTTGAGATATTTAACTGGATCAATGCTCTTGGTAAACCAGAAAACTTTCAACAATATGAGAACATTCTTTCTGATGGTAGCATTCTACTTCTTTCTTCTAATAACAATCCAAAGATACGGATTGCATTTCAAGATATGTTTCCTCTATCGCTTTCACCACTTGCTTTTGATGTTACGCAATCTGATGTTGAATATCTTGAAGCGGATGTGATGTTCCGCTACAGAATATTTACTGTAGAAAATATCTAAAATCTATTGACAATATTTCTAAACACGTTATAATAGGTCTTGTACCTTATGATACAATAATATATTAATTAATCTATTGACATTTATATATCTATAAACTATAATCAATTTAAATTGATGTGGAGTTATTATGAAACTTGATGATATTATTAGTATGTGGCAAGATGACGTGAAGATTGACGAGACTGAACTTTCTCGTGAGAGTATCAATACTCCTATTCTTCATGGTAAGTATCTGAAGCATTATTCAGAACAGAGACTCAAACTTCGCAGTCTCAAACTCAAACAAAAACAACTTCATTCAAAATTAATGGATTACTATCGTGGTGATCTTAACAATCCGCAAGACCTTGCCGAGATTGGTCGTGAACCATATCCACATAAAAGACTCAAACAAGAAGTATCATCTTATGTAGAATCAGACAATGAAATGATTGAACTAAATATCAAGATTGCTTATCAATCAGAGTTGGTTGAAGTGCTTGAAGAAATAATGAAGAACATTAATACTCGTGGATTTGTCATTAAAAATAGTATTGACTTTTTACGATTTACGAGTGGTAATTAGGGAGTGAATACATGAGTAGAAATGGTATTAGTAATCAAATGTTCAATGATGATAGAATTTATTCCACATCAAGAGTAGATAGTTTACAAAGCAATCAGTTGACCTTTTTTGACCTTTGGGAAGATAAACTCGATGATGGTCATGAAACTACATATCAACTCTTTTCTCCTTATGGGGAAATCATTGAACTAACATTTACTACAAATGACCCGTCTGCATTTAATCAATGGTGCATTGATGAAGGATTAAATCCTGAAAAGATTCACGCTATTGCAGATGAAGGATTAAATTCAGCGCATAAAGAATGGTTTGTAAAGAAGATTGATAATCCTGTTGAAGAGCCAGAACCAGAGCCAGAACCAATCGTAGAAGAAAAACCAAAGAAGACTCGTCGCAAGCGTAGGACGAAAGAACAGATTGCTGCTGATAAGGCAAAAGCTGAAGCAGAAAAAACAAAAACTACACAAAAGCCAAAAAGAAAACCTCGTGCAAAGAAACCAATTAAAGTTTTGGAAATTGGTGATAAGGTAGAAGATAAACTACCAGAACCAATCTTTGATGAAGATCATGCTCAAGACCAAGTGATTGCTCAAATTTTTACTGAAGAACCGAGTATCAGCTCCACCACTTTGTTTACCAGATTGAAGTTTATTTGTTTCTGCTACGATTTTATCATAAGCAGATTTAGAAGACCGCTTGAGGTCAGCAAAAGATGTAGTCATATTTTTATATTCCTTATATTCGATGTATGTTTTATATTTCGGTTTGTCCACAATAACTCATTACGATAACTTATTTATACTATACTTCTTGATTAATGTCAATAATTTTTCTCTCCTTCTTTTTCTAGCAACTTCATTATTCATTCGCAGGGACTTCCTGTTGTTACTGGGGATACAGTCAAGTCATCATTTACTTGTTTAAAGTAAACGGTATCACCAACTTGCAATGGAAACATGGGACCTATAAAGGCTCTACTTTCATCCGACGCTGGATTTGTAGTTACGACATTACAACCAACAAATTCATAGTTAACTTCACCCTTCTTATACACAGGAGTGAAACCACAAGCACTCAGCATAGCAATCGCAAATGCTGAAATAATAATTTTCATAGTAATATTTCCTTCGTTATCTTTTTACATTTATCAAGGTCATATTGAATAAACGACCTATACTTATATATGAGACGTTTCTTTTCATCCCAGATAATATCATCTAACTTTGCGTTCCAATATCGAGTGAACCGAAGAATGTCATCAAGGATAATCACAGTCTCCAAACTAATCTTATTCTGTAGAAGCAATCGAAGAAGAATAGGGTGATTGCCATCTTCTACCAATACAAGTTGATTGCATGATATATCATTCGAAAGGCAGTAATCATAAAGTAGAGATAGCTCATTACTATAATTATAACTAATAGACTCTTTATTTTTTCGCCAAGTTGCATAGTTATCTTCGCTTTCTTGAGACACTAGACTTCCAATCCAGTTGTCTCCATTAATAATAAAGTTACTGACAAAGAACTCAACCAGTTCATCTTTGTTATACTTCTTTTGGAGCTTTCGAAAGAAGAACTTATCTTTTCTTTTTAAAAACGATTCAATTTTAGCTTTGACCTTACCATTGTATTTGAAATAATCGTAACTACTCGTGAAGTGTTGCTTCAGAGCAAGGTAAGTCTTATACGCATCGAATCCTTCATTCACATCATGTATAATGTAAATAACTCCCTACAATATATTTTGGGTCACGCACAGGTTTTAGACCAGCATGTGGGTGCGTCCACATAGGTGGGAAACACAATACACTCCCTTTTTTGCATGGAGATATTACCTGATCACCACCAATTGGATTTATCACTGTTTGACCAGCTTCATTGTCCACCAGATATAAAAAGAACACCAGAAACCGAACACAATTTTTATTTGTGTTAACATCCACATGGTTTCTAAACTCATCAGTATTATTTGGCATATAACGTTTTATTCTAAGAGATTCAAACCCATGTTTGTCTGGCCAGGAAGGTTTAATATCTTCCTTGTATTTTCCAACGCAAGCAAAAAGGTAATTTAATAATTCTCCAAATTCTCCTTGCCAACTTTTCATATGCTTACCCATGTCTATCTGGATAAAATCATAATTTGTGTTTGATTGCACATCCCACTGATCTGAGCTCCTCTCAAATTTTTCAACAAGAGAATCACAAAAATCTGATGGAACAGCATCATCATATATTTTAATCAAGTTATCCATTTTAAAATTCCACTATTTTATCAAACATTTCTTGAATAATATATTTGCTATCATAATAAAAATATACTTCATATGATTTATTTCTATACTCATCTCTCAGGTCTTCATTCACATCATACATAATCATACTGGTAGACTGTTAATCTTTTCCTTCATCATGTTGAGTTTGCTTGCTTCGTAAGCAATGGTGTCTTTAATTTTAGAGTTGATCAGTTTTGCCGCCGTTTCAACCTCAATTTCATTTTTCTCGCAATACCATACGATTGCATCCATATATGATATTTTAAGTTCGTTTGATATTTCTTCAATTTTAATTGAGAACGATTTTGTATCGAGCATTATTTTTCCCATCTATAGAATATGTGACTGTCAATTTTAGTTGTGCGTGTTTTCGTTGCTGCCCATGCTGGCTTAACATAGTCTGCATGATAGTGAGTTGCACCATCTGTAATATCTACTACAAACTGTGTTATAATGATATCTGCAAGTTTAGTAATTTCCATAAACGTATCAAAGTCTTTTACAGTATCAGATAAACCATCACAATACCAACTGAACTGGCAGCGGTGTTTAATTGGATATTCTTTTGTTTTATCTGCCCAAGAGACTCGTGTTGGACCTTCCATTACAACTTCGCATATTGTGTTTGGATATCGATGGTCATTCACACGATTGATTGTGACAAGAGCAACTGCCATTTGACCAGCAATAGATTGATTTCTTGCTTCATGATAGATATTCATGGCAAGACAAATCAACTCTGGGTCGGGTTTTTCTTCTACTACAACAACAGGCTCTGGCTCGGGTTGCACTTCTTCGACAATCGGAACAGCCTCTTTATTCTCTGCCTTTGCTAAAATATGATTCGTACCAAAAGCAGCAACTCCGAACACAATCGGAACAACAAATAAGAGCGTTTTCATTCACTTTCCTTCTCACTGTATAACTCATTATATAATAGAAATGTAAATATGTCAACCTTTATTTTGCGATTGCTGATAAAGGATTTGTTAGTGCTTTGTTAATCTTACTATCAACTTCTTTGCGGAACTCTCGAATATCTTTATCCATTTCTCGTTGCGCTTGTTTTGTCTCTCGTTCAACTTGATTAACAACTTTGTCCATTTGACGGATATCGCTCTTGAGGTCATTCTTAATGTCACGAGTATAATCCGATGCTTCAACAACAGAGTTCTTAATTGTATTAACTTCTGTCTTTACGGATTCCATTTCTTTTGTCATAAGATCAATGCGTTTATCAAACCCAGACAGGTCAGGTGCTGTATATTCCTGAATCGCTTCTTTCATATCCATATAATCTTTATAAAACTCAAACCCACCCCACAGACCACCACCAAGCGTACCGAGTAAAGGTATTAGTAGCAGTAGTTTGCCACCACGAATAGTAGCACCACCAATTTCTATTTCCGACATTTCTATCTCCCGTATTGTGAACTGATTAAGTCATTCATCATTTCACTTTGGGCACCTTCGAATAATGAAGCAGCGGGATCAATCAACTGTGGTTCGTTGTATATAACGTCTGATTGATACCATGTAGAATTATCTGTTAGACTTACTGTATCTTTATAATTTGCACCAATAGCATTCATTAGCGCAAGTTGTGTTGCCTGAGACGCAGGACTATTATCCATTTTCTGAATAATTGCTGTAACAATCTTAGTAGCAATCTTTTGTTTTGTCTCTTTTTTATCGTCCTTATCTTTTGATTCGGACTTGTTATCTCCATCATTCTTACTATCACCATTCCCGTCATTTTCAGTCTCGCTTTCCTGTGTGTTTTCCTGTGTGTTTTCAGATTCGCTTGACGCTTCTGGCTCACTCGTTGTTTCTGGCTCACTTGACGCTTCTGGTTCTGGTGCTGCTTCTGCAACCTCTACCTGCGCTTCGACTTGTGCTTCGACTTGTGCTTCGACTTGTGCTTCAATCTGAGCCTCGACTTGCTCTACCTGCGCTTCAACTTGAACTTCCTGTACGCTTGGTGCAGGCATATCCATCTGTGGTGTTTCAATACGAATCTCTGGTATGTCAACCGATGTTGTGACTGATACTTCTGGAGAACCACCGCCTGAATCTGTGTTGACCTCTACGCTAAACGACTCAATCTCTGCTCCCATTGAATCTGTAACATTCACTTCGAATGTATCAGTAGGTGATGCTGTATCGGCTGCAATATCAACTGCAACATTAACAGCATCCTGTATCGAATCAAGAACAGCCTGTGTTGTATATGTTAGATTTAAAAACGCATTATCCAATGCAGGACCATAAGTTCCTGATGTATATCCACTATCGATTCCAAAAAACTCTAATGTTGCAAGGGCAGATGTGTAATTGTTTTCAGGTATCGTTTGAGAGAAGTCATATGTTGACGTGTCCCATCCCGTCCATGTAATCTCTTCATATTCATGTTCAAATTTATGAAGTTGATTACCAGAAGCATCATTAATTGTTAACGTAACACTAAACGTGTCTCGGCAATCACCCTTTGTAGCAGAACACGAAGGAGCATATGCGTTTGATGAATTGCTGAAAATGTCGCCACCATATTCGATATCAAATCCAGCGTTAACTTGATCTTGTGACATTTCATCTAATAAGTCAATCGTTTGTGATACAGTGCCACCACCTGTAGACTCATTGCCTGATTGAATTGCATTACCACCGTATGGTCCACATGTATCGCATACAAATCCCTTACCTGACGTATCCCAACCAGGAACATTTTCAGTGTTTGTAGATGCTTCGAAACCAGGATTGGTCAAAAGATTCTTAGTTGTTTCTGTTTCTTGTGCATCAGAGTATGATGGGTATACCAAAGAACAGACCACCAATGAATAGAGCAACACCAACAACATGCATTGTTGTAATTCCATCACCTTGTGTTTCATGCGAATCATCATCGACATAATCGTCTACCGGTCGGTCTGATAATCGTTGTTCTGTTTCGGCTCTGTCAACTTTTTTTTTGATTCTATCAATTGAGAACCAGAAGGAACATCATTTGGATTTTCATTCCATGCAGCAAGAGCATCGGTACCAATCTTACCCTTGTAAGGACAAGGAGTACCAGCCATTAGCATTGCATCGAATACACGAGCATCTTGACAGAGAGTAGAGACGGCAGCGACCTTCATTCCCATTGCATAAAGAGAACGAGAGAGTTTGAGTCGTTCACAGTTTTCATCTGTAACTGTTACACCACTCGCAATACCAAGAATTTGTGTTTGTACACCAGCACTATATGCGCTCTTACAAACATCGTTATTGTTAACGACGATGCTTGGAGCACTTGCTGTAGGTGGTGTTTTATCAATGACTGTTGTTCCAGTCGTTGAGGTAATTGTATCTGCTGCATTGGCTGCGGTCGTCACGAGAGTCATAATCAATGCCACAGCCACAATTGTTCTGTTGAACATAATGTGACTCCCGTATAAAATAATATTCGTACTATTTATATTATTTGCTAGTTTTCGTGCGCCGTTTTCGAGTAGGTTTTGGTTTTTCTTCTACTACAGGTTCTTGTGGTATGTTTTCAATCTGCATGTAGTAGTTAATATTACGATAGATTGATTCTTTAATAAATTCATCTTTTGTGCATTTCTTCTTGTCCATAATAAATTCAATAGCCTGATTGATTTCTGGATCAAGAGTAACGAGATGTCCCATATTTTTAGGAGAACTTTTAGTCGTAATTGTAATTGCCATATTATATCTCACTTTTAATATATTAAAAAAGAGGGACTAACCATGGTCCCTCACGCACTTATTAGGTAGTGACCCCTCACTTATTTATTACATGCACAAGTCTTCATATTTAATCTGTGCAGACCTGCGAAAGTTGTTGATATCGCAATAATTGGTCGACCTTGTAAACATTCTTTTTAAAAAAGAAAACATGTTTTAATCTTTCTTGTTAACAAATTCTTGAAGGCGTTCAGCCTGTTCAACAATTTCTTCAGGTGTGAACATCTTTGGAACGTATTTCTCTACGTCTTTGTAGAGAGTTTTGTTTGTTTCCATGCCTTTTTCGAGTGCTTGCCAAGCAATCGCCACCGACTGTTCATATTGACGGTCGAGAAGGTCTTTAGCCATTGTGAGTAGATCGAAACGGATTTCGTAAGGTGTCTTTGCCATTTTATTTCTCCTGTGTGTGTTGTGTAAGCCAATCGGCTTCTTCATTTGAATAGGGAAACATTATTATCTCCCCATGATCCAATCGTTATAAAGGCGGTTGCCTTCTTTGATGCCAAATTCAGTAACATAATACCGATGCATACGTTGATTGGATTTTCTGCTACCGCCACTTAAAGCGACAACAAAACCTTTGAAAAAATTCAACATACTGTTATTCCTTGTGTGTGTGCCGAGCAATATCACTCGTGAATATTTATTGTGTGTGTCTTCAATTTAGTCACGCTATTATTATATAGCAGGTATTCGTTTATCAAATAGGTGGTAGCTGATTCTGTTGCCAAGTTCAGCTACCGAAACTCCTGAATCAATCACTGCTTACGCAGCAAGAGCCAATGGTGCAAAGTTATCGTTTGCATTTATAGTGTTTGGCGAATAACGCTGCCAGCCGGTAGTTCTCCACTCATCTATTCCTGTCTGTCGATCCTAGTTCGCCCCCATCATAAAGACACTAATCTCTAAAACCTTCACCTTTTAACAGGTGACTAAATCTGTGTGTAAAAATTACATAAAGAAGTTTAATAAAACTATCTTCGGTATATGTACCAGCATCACATTTATATATCCACATATCAGTGTCCTTATGGTGGAGGCGTGGGGTACTGCCCCCCAGTCCAGTCCAGTCTTTAATTCGTATCAACGAACTACATTATATTTATAGTCTATTTTAAACTAAATGTCAACCCTTTTTTTTGAAATAATTTTAGATCATCTTTTTTCATAAGAGAACAATCCCAGCGACCATTAACCGCACCTTTATTCAACTCTTTAGCATTTTCTTTACACGCTTTATATGCGCCTGGTTGAAGTTGGTAAACATCAATAACTTTTGGTGGTTCACCAAAAGCAATAAACACGAGAACGATTAATGATTCCATAACAAACTCCAAGTTGGGGGGAGCCGAAGCTCCCCCGTTTTGACTAGGCTGCATCAGCAAATTCGATTGCTTTCTGAAGAGCACCTTGCTTCTTCTTTTGATTGGCACCGAACCAAGCAGACTGCATCCGAGTATCAGCGCCACGACCAAGAACGTGGTCAGTCATATAAGTTACGCTGTTGAAAGCAGACCACCAAGAACCAGCACCAAACTCTGCACCAGGCTGAGTCTCAAGAATCTCAAGTGCTTGGTTAGCAGTCCGAGAGATTTCTTTTTTCTCCGCTTTCTGAGCAGATGCTGGGAAGATGCCGTTGAAGTACTCAACAATCGAGTCGGCAGTGTAACGCTTAGAACCAAGGAAACGAGCAGCCTCTTTGTACGTTTCCAGCTTCTCTTTTGCAACACCAAGCGTTTCTTTGACCAGATCAGCATCAAACTCGTGACGGTGATTTACCTTCACCATACTATCAGACTGACGATCAAGAGCCATCGTGAGGGTGTTGTTACAAACCACACGGGTCGGAGTCATGCGAACATCAATGACTTGTCCGTACTTATGTGGATTGGAGAACAAAAGGAACTGCTCGATTGCATCACCCTTGAACACCTCGAAGGTATCATTAACCTTTGCAAGCGCCCATACACGACGACCATCTTCAAGCGAACCAGCGGTATGCATTTCCATATCGCCAGCAGCAACGAAGTCGTTGAAGAACTCAAATGCTTCCGAGTTCTGAAGAGGATTCCAGTTATCACCGATAACATCAAGAAGAGCACCGTCAGAAGAACGAACCAGAGCCTTCTTGCCTGGAGCAACAATCTGCTCACCACCGACTTCAAAGGTCAGGTCTTTCTTCTCAACGGTCCAGTCAAGACCAGCAGCCTCAAGCATTTGATCTGGAGTAAGATCAGCAGGAACTTTAGTACCAAGTCCGTGCCACGGAACATCGCCAGCATAAGCCATCTGCGCCTTACCGTTAACGATTTCAATCATATGTGCCATAATGTAAGTTTCCTTCAGTTGTTGTTTCAATCAATATAATAACTATAACTTGTTTTTATAATAAAGTCAATAGTTATTTTTAAAAAATTAAGCACCAGTCCAACTGGCGCTATAAGTTTCGTCAAAGATGTTGCCACGAGCAAAGTTCCGAGCAGGAGCAGAGTAACTAGCGGCTTTCAGAATGTCACCAAAAGCGAACTTTGGATCATCTTGGGTATTCACAATGAACGAGTGAACAGCGCCTTTCTGGACAACCTTGACATATTTGCTACCCATCTTGAATGACAGACTTTCTACGAAGTCGGCAATCATGCGTTCTTTCGTTTCAATCTTGCCAAACTTGCCACGATTCATCCATGCTGTGTAGTCAGTATAAATGTGGTCAAGATAACGACGAAGCGAGGTTTTGATTTCAGTGTTGCTCATTTGAGTCTCCGTTTGTTTTCTCATCATATATACATTATATAATTAAAATGAAATAATGTCAACCCCTAAAATCACTTTTTTTCAATAAAATTTATTTGATATGGAATGCCTTTGCCGAACCGCCATGTAGCGATATCAATAGCGATCCGTGGCGTAGGCGCACGGACCACCATTGTTTCATTTTGACGGTTGGCAAAGTCATATCCAATCGTGTACAGATCGTAGTCTTCAAACGTGTAGGCGCTCATTTAGATCGCCCCTTGAGAAGAGCATGAATCATTTTTGCTTCTTTGCCCTTGATGCGAGGGTCTTTTTTAATCTCTTTTTCAACAGCATCTTTATTATATTTTGTCATTTCGCACCTCGGACCAGACGTTTAACATCGGACTCAGCATACTTACCAGTAGAAGTCCAAGTACGGAATGCGGTGCACTCAGTAATATTTGCTTCACAACTATCAGCAAGTGAGCAAGTTTCGCAAGGCATTGCCATGTCGTTCAGCATCGTATCAGGCTGAAACTTCTGAACGGTTGCTTTGCGAAACTGAAACTCGGAATCATAACCAATCGAAAAATAATCACGGCTCATGTCAAACTCTCTTTCATTGTGTGTGTCTGTTTTCTCATCATATACACAGTATATAACGTTTTAATAATAATGTCAACCCCTAAAATACATTATTTTAAAAAAAATTATATCTTGGATACTCGTCGGAAATCAAACGTTCGACGATTCCATTGATATGTTTACACTGACTTCGAAAGCCAAATCCAGGACAACTACATTCAAACCCATCATTGTGCATCTCTACATCGTAAGACTTACCCTTGCTACCTTCAACTCCCCAGATATATCCGACAAAGATGTTATCTTTCGTGTTGATTTCTTTTGGCTTGAAAAACTGCTTACGATATTTCACGATCAACCTCAACGTTTTGAAGAATGAGTTTGCGCTCAACTTCACGGCGTTTCCGAGCATATTCTGCTTCTTTTGCCATGAAGTCAAGATGCAATTTACAAAGTTCTTCTTTCGTCATTTTGAATGGACAACTTTTACGGCATTCATGACCGCCGTATCAAACTTATCCATGGCTTGAATCATCGAGGTCAACTGGTCATGCAGATCATAAGAACTAGAGGTCGTCGTATCACGATCCAAAGCATTCAAGATATTGACCTTCTGGCGCAGTTGCTCCAGAATTACAGCCATGTTACCCAACGTGTATTGCTTCATTTTATCGTTTGTCATGTCAATTTCTCTTTCATTTCTCATCATATACACAGTATATAACGTTTTAATAATAATGTCAACCCCTAAAATACATTATTTTGTTTTAATAATGTATGCAGGCTTGGACGGATCCATCTTGATATCGTCATTGGTAACCTCTACATCTTCTTTAACGAAGACTCCAATAGGAGAACCGTTGATGGAGGTTTCACCTTCACGCTTGATTTTACCGAAAGGATAAGAGCAGGTAAGGGTATCAGCACCAGAGTACTCATCTTCCTCTGCCCATTCTACAGTGTATCCGCTTTCAGTCACAGCGACAACAACACCTTCTGAGATAGGATGCATCGCACCCCAGTTCCCGATAACTTCTGTTCCAACTTCAAACATGTTCATCTCTCTCTGTTTTCTCATCATATATAGAGTATATCTTGTTTTAATAATAATGTCAACCCCTAAAATCACTTTTTTTTTAAAAATAAATTCAGTATGTTAACCATATCTTAAATGATATGCGCTATAATGGTACCATCGAAATATGATGGAGAATACCATGAAGATGACGAAAACAGGAATCCCTTACGCCAAATGCTTGGCATATGAGATTATTGCTAATCTTGTAAAAAAGAAAGAGACTGTTGAAGTGATCAATCGACCAATACGAATCAACGTGAAGATTTAGTTCTTGGGAAACTGCTCTTGGAAGGGAAAATCATAGAGCATCAACTCAGTCTCAGTATCGTTGAATAGTTTACCATTCTTCTTTTGAGTCATCTTGCCCTTCTGTGGAATACCTTTCCGAGAGCGTTCCCGAGCCTTTTCAAGTTGCTTTTGCTTCTCGTCGGTATGAGGGAAACGGATAAGCAAGTCATCATTGCCATCGTGGACCCATAGTGTGATGTATTTGACACTATTAATTTTTGAGATAGAATGCGCCTTGTAGATGAATTCTTCTACAAACGATTCGTACCGTGCTCTGCCGATAAACTCTTTGTTGACCATAAATGTTGTGTAGACAACAGAGAGAACAACAGCAACCACTGCATACTTAAAAAAGGTGCTTTTTACGATAAGAGGAATAAAGCATATAATCCCTGCAAATATCCATAGCATTAAAAGGTTAGTGGATGTGAAGAGTATATCCATTATCGTTGATCCATATATGGTAATGTTTTAAGTACAAAGTTACCGATAATCAATTCACTGCTCTCGTGAAAAACAATTCCTCCACCCTCAAGCACTTCAAATTCAAAAATATGTTTCTCTTGCTTGACTTCTTCGAGCGTGATTTCTTTTATTTTTAAAATTTTATATGGATTGACTTGAATCAATTCAATTCGAATATTTTCTCTTGGAGTAGCAATCAGATTATAACCTTTATTATAGAAATGTGATGTGACAATAAATCTTCTTGGAGACTTGGAACGAATACTCAACACTTCTCTATTAACAGTAATGACTTCTTTTTTATTTGTCATCTCACTTATAAATTCATCGTTTCGTGTCCCAAGATCATCTCTATCAAGTGTCAACAACCCAACATCTTTTGACCGAAAACTAACGGTGATCCCTTTATCATCTTTAATCCAAAGGTCGATATCACTCTGACTATCATCATCCCATGACATAATGACAAGATACTCAGCCTTCGGGTCATGTACCTCTTTCTTTGCGACTGGATTGATTAAGATGAATGCAAGCACGAATAGAAATGTAAACCCCACAAGGAGGTTAAACAGCAAATCTACAAATCCAAATGTACTCTTGTAGCGAGTTGTATTCATGTCAAGTGTTTTCGTAAATAATCATTTGGACTTTAATGATAGTCGAACATACAAGCCCGACAAGTGTAGTGACAAGAGCGGTGCTCATACCAATTGCCATATCAGAAATTGCTTCTTGAATGTTTTGAATATCATTTACATCAAGACCAGTAAATGCTGTATTCAACATGATAAGGAAACCAGCAACTGTACCAATCATACCCAACGTAATCATTACTTCGCTACCAAACCACACATAGTTTGATAATCGCTCAATATGATCCCAGTTAGTACTTTGAAGACTAATGAATCCAATCGATAGAGAACAAAGAAAGAATAAACCAAGGATAACAAAACTGATCTTTGTCATATCAGCGTCATAAAGAAATCCCCACCACCCATGATGATCAATCATAAATGCTGAGAATACAATAATCGCTGTTTGAATCCACCACTTCAACGTTGCATTCATAGTTTAGGTTCCTTTGGTTCCACGTTACCTTCAAACATACCAGAACCAATAACACAAGAGATGCCTGAAATTGAAGTTTCGGTTATCGTAAATGTTTTAGTTTCTAAATTTCTGTTAATTGTAAATACAACTTGTGTATTATCGTTTTCAAAAATACCAACAAGCTCAATATCATCTTCACCTGCTTCTCGAATCTTTTGAAAAATATCTGGTTGTGTTCCACAAAGAACTGGCTTTTCTATTTGTCGAAAAGACTCCTGTGCGTTAATAGAACTTGCAAACAATAACGCAGATACAAAAAAGATCCATTTTAACATTTGTTTATCCAATACGACTTGTAAAAAATTCATCTTCTTTATATTTATAAGGGTCGCCGATAAACAATTGTGGTTCATCGTCTTGTACTGCAATCATAATCAACGATTGGTCTGGCTTCACGCCATACATTTCTTCAAACATAAAAGCATATGCAGCGGTTTGTAGATAGTAGTCTTTGATCCACTCTCGCTTCTTTGGTCTCATTGATGTTTTAAAATCAACAACAGTCAACTTGCCCTTGATATCAGCAATACAATCAACTCGACCAGCAAGGCGATATACGTCACTGTATAAAGCACATTCCTGCATATAGACTTTTGTGATTGCTTTATCGAGGATTGGTTGAAGTGTGCGGAACATATCAACAGCATTCGGCATTGCTTTACCGATATAATCTTCTTCGTTATTGAGATAGTTTTCACAGATGGTATGCATAGCAGTACCACGTGTAGATGCAAGGCGACTGATACGATTGGCTTCTTCGTTACCAACACGCTTTCGCCACTCCATCAATGACTTCTTTTTTTCTGGATTGTTACCGAGAACGGTAGTAATAGACTCGTAGAGGTCACCAGAGGGAGTTCTATATCGCCTTCCCTCTGGTGTTGTTGTAGCCTCTAAGTCAACAGGTGTGAATCTGTCATCATGTATAAATGCCTTCATTGAGTTTGGCAATAATATAATCCTTCACTAATTTTGATCTAACAATATCATCTTCACCGAAACTAACTGTCTTAAATCCATCGATGCTTCTCACCACCTTCATAAAATCAAGAATACCATTTCTGTCTCCTGATCGTTCCAAATCACTCTGTCGAAAATCACCTGAAAAGATAATACGACAATTATCACCAATACGTGTTACAATTGAATCTAATTCGTGAAAGGTAAGGTTCTGTGATTCGTCAACAAGTACAATACAGTCATTAAGAGTGATTCCACGTATAAAGGATGTGCTGATAAAGTCAACCATTCCTTTGCTTTTGAATAACTCATACGCATCGCCTCGCCCAAACAATTCTGTAAATATGCTAGTGTATGGTAGTTCATATGCTTTCTGTTTCTCTTTTTGATTGCCCGGAAGAAACCCCATGTCTCTTGTTGGCACTACCGATCTTACAATAACTAACTTTCGCTTTTCCGTTTGTTGATTGAGAATTTCATTCATCGCCAAATATGACGAGATAAATGTCTTACCAGTTCCAGCCAATCCTTGCAGTAGTAAATGATTGCCATTTTGATATTCTTTGAATGTACGCATTTGATTTTGCGTTTTAGGAATCACATTCCTTATATCCATATTGTAACTGGTATTACTTTCTTTTGCCTTTCTCTTTTCTCTACGTTTTTGTTTTCTCGAAACTCTTTTGTTATTAAACTGAATTTCATTTTCAAAAGCTAAGTTAGAATGATTATACATTTGATACCCTTGTTTGTTAGAGTCCCATTATGTATTGTCTACTGCCCTTTTCTTCTTCCATTTTTCTACTGCCTGGCGAGTTTTGGCTTCTTTACTAGACTTATCACCATGAACACTGGCAAGCTCAGATGTGGGATGAGCTTCCGCAATGCGTGAAAGGTTTTCTTTCCAACCATTATCAGTACGAATACCACCGTGACCAGCGATAATATTCATCTGAGTTGGTGGAAGTTGACGAATGTTTGGATTGTCAGAGAGGAATGCCTCACGTTCCGACATGGACATGAGTTCAGTAAATTCTTCACCAGTAGTATCATCTTTAAAACTATACGTAGGCATGCGCCCTCCTATTTTTATTTAGCATTCCACCAATCTGGAGCAGAACGACCCTTCTCCCACTTAGCGAACTCTGCTTTATCTGCTTTGTAAAACTCTTGATATGCCTTTACAGGGTCTTCGATTTCCATTAACTCAGGGTACGCTTTCATAGCCCTTGCATATGGAGTAGGTCCAACATTAGGAATGTTTACTGGAGTAGCACAGAGAATATGCTTGAGAATATCCCATGACCGATGAATCTTTTTAAAACGATATTCAAACTCTTCAGCCAACGCATGAAATAAACCATAGTGCCAGATATAATTACTTGCTGATTGCATAGTCCATACCGTGCATGGATGTGCTGCATGAACTGCTTTGTAAACAATATCATCATTCCGTTCTAAGAGATAGTGTTTTGTCATACGCTTACCAGACTTCGATGGAGCAAGATATTCTTTGCCATCAAGAATCCGATGAGCGGTTGATAACATTTGAGCAGATTCAACAATCATCTTGGGAACATGCTTATCACAATGCATCCGAGCAGCAGCCCAAGGGCTCTCATCTAACACGAAGATATTCACTTCTCAACTCCATTATAAAACTTCGTTCCACTATAAACTTCAATTTCACCATTTGGTTTAGTTACTAAACGAATGATGCCATCATCTTCTAACACCATAAGTGTCTGTTCGATTGCTCTTTGCAAAGCAAACTTGTAACCTGCATAAAAACACAATCCAACAAGAATTACAAGAAAACCACCAATCATAATATCATTATACAAGTTATTTCTCCAAAAGTAAAGTATTTAAATCATTAAAATTTAACACTTCTACATTATCCGCTTCGGGTGTGTATATACCTTTTTTAATGATTTCATCTGGATAACAAAATCGAAACTTGACTTTTGGATTCTGTTCAATCATCCATCCAAGATACTTCATACGATTGCGAGTGTCATAGATATTTGCTCGTGTTTCTAATCCATAACATGCAGTGCCATCATATACGTTAGACGTTGCTACATCTTCAGATACAGCGAGAAAATCAAATCCAAAAATAAAGATGGTTGTGTAACCCTTCTTAATTGCTTCTTGAATAGCATTCATGCCAGCATTTGAACGTGGTCGAGCAGGACTCCAGCCAGGAGCTACTGATCGTTTCCAGTGTAGTTCAACTGGTTCCCACTTCTCATCTTCTGGTGGATTTAGAAATCTTTCTTTTGGAAAATCAGATTTTTCAATCTCAGCAATAATAGGATTATCAATCGCTACCAGATAATCTGGTAATACATAATCTTGTTCAGCGTAGTCTCGATATAGAGCATTACAACCAAAGACTTTACCTTTGCCCTTGAGGTTCATTAAATCAAATGAACTACGAGACACTCCGTTGCCGATTATGTACGCCGTTTTCAATACGTTCTTCATTTTCTATCTCATCAATGCTATGTTTGTCTTTACGACGAGTGAACTTAACTTTCTTTGGTTTCTTATAAGATGGTTGATAATCATCATCCCATCCGCTCTTGTTGCGACGATACGTTTTACCCATTTGCCTTTTCTTTTGTTTCCCATGTTGATGCTAGTGCTGGCCATGCTTCTTCGAATAACTTACGAGTGATACCTTTGTATGGCATCTTCTTATCCTTAATAGCGATAACTAACTTTGCGTCATCGGGATCAAGAGATTCGAGAAAGTTTACAAACTGAACTTCACGGTTCAATGTTGTCATGGTTGGATATGGACCATTTTCAAGAAAGATACCAAACTTACGCATGTTTGAATATAACGTGAAATGATAATCCATCTCTTTCGTTGCTGCCTTATATGGAGGTTCTCCAGGTGGCAATGCAAATTTAAGATTAGGGTTGAAGCAAAGGTCAACAATATTTTCTAAAACAATATTGTGACTGGCACGTAATGCTTCAATCTTTTCTTTTTTAGTCTTGAGATTTGATACTCGGATGAGAATCTCAGCAACACCTTCTTTATAAGCCATTATGCTTCCAATTTATTTCTAATATCTGTTTCAATTTCATTCACTCGATGTTGAAGAACACTTACTGCGGTTCGAATATGACCTGTATCATGCTGTTCAAATCGACTTTCTAAAATAGCAATTTCACGTTCTAAAATTCGCATGTGAATTAAATCATCATAATTCATCAGAAATCTCCAATCACTTCCATCATGTTTTTCATTTTCTTCTCAATAAAATAGTTAAAGATTTTGCCTCTCTCATTCAATTTATAATTATCGAAGATTTCATTCGCTTCGTTTTGAATGTCTTCAGGAATGAAGTCGAGGTCAACTAACTGCTGATTGCGACGATAGTTACGTAGCATACGCTCATCACAATAATCTTCAGGTCTCATACCATTCCAAGCATCAATCTTTTTTGTAGCAAGAGGCTTCTGTCTCTTACCATTTACAAACACATCATCATCAGATAAGAAGTTAGGAACACCATCACCTCTGTCGCCTTTGAGAATATGTTCGTGCATATATCGTGCAGGGTTAGAACATGTGATAAACTTCTTCTGCATAGGGCTATACTGCTCTACGTTTGCATACTTCTGTAACTGCATGAAGTCTTTGTCAGATGATAGAATGAGAATAGGTTCAGCAGAACCATTCGTGATACCGAGATGACCAAATCGGTGACAGAGTGAACCGATGATATCATCAGCCTCCGCATGTTCAATCTGAATTACTTTGTATGGAAACTTCTCACGGATATCATCACGAATGCCATTGAGCACGGTAAAGATCATATTCCAATCTAAACCTGATTCATCACGGTCTTTCTTACGATGAATTTTGTAGTAAGGAAACAGTTCTCGCCGCCAATAGTTTTTATCATCGCAGCAGATAACAAGTTCACCATACTTTTTGAAAAACTTTGTTCGATACATACGGAGCGAGTTAAGCACCATGTGTCGAACAAGGTCTTCTTCAACAGCAACGTTTTTCTTGCCTCCAATTTGCATCATCAGGTTGGAGATCATTACCTGGTTTAAGTCCACGAGTATCATTTTGTTCACTCAGTTCAATTTATTTAATATACTCATTATATATGATATTTAATTAGAAGTCAATCTAAATTTGGAAGATCGTCTGATTCTATAATCTCAAGCATATCATCAATATGCTCTTTCAGTGGGTGGTCTAAATCCAAACTACTATACATTGCATATCGGAGAGTTTCAACAGTGTAAGAAAAATTAGTAATAAAATCACCATCGAAAACATCGAATCCATGACCACCAAGTTTGTTATAAAGATTGGTGCAGTAGTGATCACAGATATAATCGATATACGCTTTTTTATTTTTATCAAAATAAACACCAAGTTCCTCCCCTGATTGTGGAGGTGCATTATCAAACTTGGGAAACTTGATTACATTGTTTGCGGTCATTTAATTACACGAAGCAATATCGTATCTCCATTAATTCTTCCGTTAGGAACTGATTCTTTACTATTTATTTCACCCATCAGTTTTCGAAGAACTAATTTGCCGCCGTTGAGTAATCGAGGTAAGACTTCATCTGGTTTGCGAATCGTTTTACTCACCGATGCTTCTTCATCGTAACCTTGAAGCGTAGTACCCTTGACTGAAAGACCAGCAGGTCCAAGAGCATCATAGCGCATCAGTTTGCGATACTTGGTATTGAATACCCACAACTGATTACACCCAATGATAAGAGCAGGATTGACGCTGACTAATTTATACTCTTTACTCTCTTTGGCATATTTTAGTTTTCCAATCTGCTTCTCAATAGATGGCGCTTTCTTGGTACGAGTCTTCCGAACAGTCTTCTGATTCGCACCCCATGTGGTAGCGTCTTTAATGATACCATCAAGGAACTCGACAAACTTCTTGAGTTGAGCGGGTTTCATATTCGAATAACCTTCAACGAGTTGCTCGTCTTTTTTCGCAATCGCTTCTTTCAACTCATTTCGCCAAGGAACATAGTACTCAGCAATCGCATTGGATTGTTGAGACTTCACATTATTCTGCTGAAGCCAAGCGTACATACTAAACTCTGACTTGTATCCACCTTCTGAAAACAAATCAACTTCATTTTCAATCTCGCCAATATAGTCGCTAATCTGCTCACGAATACGGTCTTGAACAGAAGGTTTATACGCAACCTTTGTTTCAACAAAGACTTCTTCGATATGTTTTGCCCGATCCAGCAACTCTTCAATTTTTTGATTGAAACGCTCAATGAAATCTTCTGGCAATTTACAGCCACGAGACATCATTCTTGCATTGTAACCGAGAATGGGCGAAATTGACTTCACATCAAGTTTACGAAGAACTTTGATCTCTGTCTTATTCCGAGGATAATGAGTGAACAGCATTTTTGCTGCTGACTTGATATCTCCAAAATAATTGTACCAGTTATAAGCAGATGTGAGTTGGGATGATGTTGCGATACTATCATCCCAAACTGGTTCAGTACCGAGATACTGTTCATCAATACTTTTCGCAACACGAGGCTTAGTTTTTTTAGCCCTGACTGATAGTAGTGATTTAGCCATATTAAACGCTCCCAACTTTAACAGTCCAATCGAAACAAGATTCCATTAACCGAGCACAATCTTCAAAGGTGGCATTAGGAAACTGAGAAACCAGCATACCGTTGGTATCACGACCAAGGAACCCATCACCAACTTTGGTAATTGTCACATCACCTGAAGCACAGTTAACGCTCTCCCAGGTCTCGGTGCTACGCCATTCTGCTTTTTTCCATTGCGAAATCAACATTGATATCTCTCCTTGTTTTCTCATCATATATAGAGTATATAATAAAAAAGAAATAATGTCAACCCATAAAATGATATTATTTTAAAAAAAGAATTGAATGATATCAATGACTTAGAGGCTGCGGAGAAGATTTTCCCATTCAACAATACGGTGGTCCCAGGAATAGAAGTTATCGACATAAATCTTTTGAAAATTAAGTTTGTCCATATGCCGTTTATTCCAGTAGTCAGCAATCGCAGCATCAAGCAACTGTAGGTGCTTATTAGCGTGTTGTGTTGGATCTTCATCATACTGATATGTAAGACCAAAATTTGCGACTGTTTCTGGAAGAGCAGCAAAGTTAGGGCATACCACAGCACACTTTGCACTCATGGCTTCAATAGCAGCAATACAAGAAGTCTCTTGCCAGATTGATGGATAGGCGAAGATATGAGCCTTTTTCAATGCTTCACGAATCTCTTCGTTTGGAACAGAACCATGATATTCAATACCAGGATGTTCTCGGCACTTATCAAACACTTCTTTATACTGTTCATCTCGTTGTGGCCATCCATAGATGTTAAATGATGAATAGACATCAAGATGAATTTTGTCACCCCATTTTTTATGAAGAACTTCGTAGATAGGTAAAAGAAGTTCAAGACCACGATGTGGTGTTGTGTGATAGATTAGATTGATTGGTCCATCTTTTTCTTTTTCGTGATGTTCGATTGGAACAATAGCATTGCGAAGAACAGCAGATTCATGATACGGAACACCAAGACCCATATTATACGTTTGGAATTGCCAGTTAGATACGAACACTAACTTAGCGAATCGTTTACGTGATTCTGGGTCTTTCAAGTGTTGCGCTTCTGGATCTTGCCAAAGGTCATGAAGTACAAGAATATTCTTCTTAGTAGGATGGAGTTCACGGACTCGTGAATGAATGATGTTGAACTCATCAAGAAGATTATCATCAAGACGACTTAGGATTGCTTCTTTGACCATCTCAGTGCCACCTTTTGCACCGACCACATTCCCTTCGTCGTCAATCGATCCTTCTTTCTTTTCTTCAATACCTGTAATTTTAAATTTCATTATACTACCTGAATTGCTTTAACTGAATCGATACGGAAAGACCGCCATGCATTCTTATCAATATCCCAAACAGGAAGAACTGCTTCGTTTACCTTTCGTGTACTTGTACGAGCAAGGTCGAGTTCTGGGCTAGGGATATACTCATCGATAAGAGTACACTTCATTACACGTTCAGAACCATCTGATTTTTTAAAAGTTACATTTGCAACATCACTTTTAAGAATTGCTGCTACTGCATCTCGTGTAATTTCTTTAAGGTCGATTGTCATGATATATTACTCCGCTGTTGTTTTCATCATATAACTTGAGTTTGGATTACCCCAAAATTCACGAGCGTTTACTCGAACGAATGGCATCTTCTTAGCATCACCACCCTTGTTTGGAACAGTAAGCATCACATTCTTACCAGCTTTCCATGCAGCAATCTGATTATTCAATCTTTCAAGTTTACGATTTTCGATATAATCCCGCCGCATTGCTTTACGAGTATTCTTTGATACATTAGGGCGTTCACCCTTTGATGTATAACTATTACCCGATGACTTCTTACCCATTATTTAATCTCCACCAATAATTCATTTCTTGTTCACAATTACAAAATGTATTTGTAACCGCCATACCTATTACACACATAAACCATAATACAAACAATGTCAATATAAAATACGTAAATATTTTAAGTAATATTTTCATTCTGTCAAAAGTAAATGTGCCGTTTTTTGTTGCGCTTCTTGAAGTGAGCAAGCAAACTCAGCCGCAACTCGACGCTGAAACTCTTCAAGATTTGGTCTATCATTCTCTTGAATAAATGCTTGCCACATCATTTCGATTCGTTGTTCATTCATGGATCATACCTTTCAATATCATCTTCTGTTAATTCTTTACTGTCGCCTTTCCATATCTCTACGATATGTGCTGGTTCATCATTATCATTTCGACCTTGGTGCCAAGTGTTTTTCGAAATGTTAAATGGATTATCTTTATGTAGTTGCCAGATATTAGCACCATCAAATGGATCCGAAGTTATTCTGTGATTCGTTACAACAGATGCCTTGCCACTAACGATGTTCCATGTCTCACTTCGGTGCTTGTGCTGCTGCATACTCAAAGCACTGTGAGGAGCAATGACGAGTTCTTTGACTTTGAATCCATCACCATCATACAGATTACGATAGTAACCCCATTCCCGTTTCACTTTTGGCGCTTCCCAGTCTTTTAAAATCCAACTGCTTGAGTTCTTTTTATCTTCACCACCTACCCCAAAGACAAATTCAATATTATCATTCAACCCATACATATCATATTCAGGTACGTTACCTTCTGGTCTATCACCACCATTTGCAAAGATAATTTCATCATTAGGAAATCCTGCAAGTGTTTGAAAGATAGCATTACCAGCAGTATTATCTGAATCTTCAAATCCAAGAACAACATCAACATCTCCCAAAGCGGAGATAATACACGCACGTTCATCCCAAGGCATAAACGCTTTACCTTTTTTACGAACAAGCCATTCATCACTATTCAAAGCAACAACAAGTTTGTCGCCAAGTTTCTTTGCCGCTTGAAAGTAAGCAATGTGACCCGAATGAAGAGGATCAAATCCACCTGAGACTAATACAATCTTCATTTCTTCTCTAACTCTTCAATTCGTCGTTCAAGTTCAAACACCTTCTTTGCTACATTAGGATACTTCGTTTTCCATGACGCTTCTTCTTTATTCAAAATATCAATGCCATATTTTTCATTTGCCCAATAAACAATATAAAGATACTTATCAAAACACCACTTGCCAAGGCGAGTGTCTTTGAACCATTCAGTGGTAGCAGCACCAAGCAAACTACCAGCAACATTACTTAGAATCCAAATCCACATCTTTGCACCTTTCACAATAATCCAACATTTTCTTAGGATCATTAATATCTACAGTTTTCCAACCTGCTCGTTTAACAAGATCAATCATTACCTTGAGTTTGTCATTATATTCGGTATGTTGACCCTTGTCTCTTAAAACATTGCCACATCCATCACACATAACATAGTAGACTCGTTTAATCATCGTCAAATACCCACATCACAACAGCAAGAATTACAATAAAAACTATTAGGAATGAAGTAGACATATTATTTTTTCATCTCGCTAAATGTTGTCTTATCGTGAATCACTACATCCGCTTGAGTTTCAATCCACAACTTAGCACCACAAGATCGTGGTTTATCTGGGCTGTATATCATTTCGCTTGGTCCAAGAATCTCAATTCCGCTACCATACCATGTCTTACCATCCATATCAATACGACACACTGGTAGTTTTCTACCGTGCTTCTCATTCTGTTGAATAATATTACGATTGATGTGAATTATTTTTTTAGTCATAATCTTCATTAGTTGATTCATCAGCGTCACCTGACTGAACTTTATCAATCATTCTTGCATTTGTATCAATGTCATCATCGCCTGTAATTTTTTCAAGTTCTTCCATACACGCTTTTGTAATTGGCATTTCGTCAACATGCCCCAATGGATCATTTTCAAATTCATCTTCGCCGTATTTTTTCCTCATTGCATCAGCCTCATTTTGTTCAACAAAGTCTGTAGTAATGCCTGAGTTCAATGCCCACTGTATATAACCGTCTGGTAATGTGTCTCCGTTACCGCCTATGAACTTAGAGAATTTTTCAATCCAATCAGAAATCATTCCATTCATTTCATCTGAAACTTCAACTTCTTCGTTAGTTGATTCAAAATCGCCGTGTGCTTGTGCATCTCTATACATGTCTGCTTGGTCGGCCTGTTGAATAATATTACGATTGATGTGAATTATTTTTTTCATTACATGTTATCCTCTCCTCATCTTTGCAATTTCTTCAGCATCATCTTTACTGAAGACTGGTACCATATTGCTTTTATGCATCGTAGCAATACCCAGTAGTTTACGCTCACCATTGTATACTTGAGGCTCTTTCTTTGCCATACTTGGATCGTAGAATTGGTCGGAGCGGGAGGATTCGAACCTCCGATTTCCACATCCCAAATGTGGCGGATTACCAGACTTTCCTACACTCCGTTTGGCGATCTCGGTAGGACTCGAACCTACGACCTGCCGCTTAGAAGGCGGCTGCTCTGATCCAACTGAGCTACGAGACCCGATACCCATGCGCCGAAGAAACTTCTCGTGTTCTTTCTCAGCAGCAATAAGTGACTTAGACTTATTCTTCTTCTTTTGCTTTCGAGTGCTCGTTGTTGTGAAGTAGCTTGGCAGCATGTGCATTGTCATGTTGTAAAATCTCCCACATCCATTCATATAGAGTACTCAGTTCCTGATTATCAATCGCTTCCGAAAACCGAGGATCTCTCACTATCTTTTCATATTCTAAACTATATAACTTCAAATGTCAACTCTTTTTTTTATTTTTATTAAAAGAAATTGAAATCTTATATGGAGGATTTGTTTTTACTTGCATTTTTTTACGAAGAGCGAGCAATTCTTCTCTCTGTATCCAAATGATATCTTTGAGTTCTCCAATATGATTTGGCAAATCATCTATAAAATCTTCGTTTTCCATTAGCTTACCTTACACACAGGAATAGGGTTCATTTTGTGAAGATTCTTTCTTTGAATCTCTTTGAACTTATCAATGTTTCCAATTGGTCCCATACCCTGCATTGCCATCTCAAGGTCAATGTAAGACATGCCAAGTTGACTCTCGTCATTACGACCATCGTCCCAAAGACCGTCGGTAGGAGCAGCATCAATAATACGTTGATCAACACCAAGTATCTTACCCATGCGCCACACTTCAGTCTTCATACAATCAGCAATCGGGCTGATATCAACACCACCATCACCATATTTTGTATAGAATCCAACACCGAAGTCTTCAACTTTATTACCAGTCCCGACAACAATACCATTGTGAAACTGAGCAATCTGATAAAGAGCAGTCATACGAATACGAGCACGAGAATTAGCAAATGCCAAATCGTTTTCCATGTCATCAAACTTATCTGTAAAAGCGTCAAAGATTTTCGTTAGGTCTTTTGTAATATGAGTCACATTTGAAAATCGTTCTGATAAATGTTCACTATGAGCAACACTTAAAGTATGTTGATCAATTTTTTGTTTGATTGGCATACTGACAACATATGTTGCCGCACCAGTCATAGCACACATTGTACTGACAACTGCGGAATCAATTCCACCCGAAACTCCAACAATCAACGATTGAATGCGATTATCTCGGCGATACATTTCAATCCAGTTGATGATATAGTTAATTTTATCTTCTGTATTCATAATTTCATTCCATTCAAACCAGTTGTCATTATGATAAATGCTTCTTTCTGTTTTATCATCTCTACTAATTTATACTTATCTGCTTGACCAGTTTTATACTGATGATGCAGATATAGAATATCTTTTACTGAGAATCCTATATCTGCATAATTCAAAGCGTCTCTTACCTCTCTTGGTAATTCATCGAATGCTTGGAACTGCACATCCCTCAGTAAACGGTCGTTCAAAGCAGTATTCTTCATCTGGTTGAATTTCCCATTTGCCTTCAATATAACACGCACGTCCAACATTTGAATTATTTATTGAAACGTCTGAAATATAATCTCGGCATTCGCCTTCTTGATATAATCCTTCTGCAAACGTATTCCAATTAAAAGAATCACGCATTTCTGCAAGTCTTTCCTTTGACCCTTCTGGGTCTTCGGCAAACATGTAATTTGTCGTCTCTGACTTACATTCAATCATCTTACAAAAGATTGGCGATACAAACACACCAGCGATTGAAATTGGGTCAAGAGCGTATGCTTTAGTACTCGCTGTTAATGATAGCATCAACACGGGCAGCATCATCCATTTTTTGCTGTTCTGCGGTTTCATCTAATTCTCTCCAAGCACGGGTTGCACGAATTTTATCCATTAGCATCTGATCTTTACGAACACGGTTCGATAAGATTTTACGAGCCTCTGCATCAGAATATTCAAGTAATACATATGCACGATATTGAGTACCGTGTGACACAACTTCCATATTAGCAATATGATATCCAGACACATCTGTGTTTGCAGTAATATTCTTGACTGCTTTCTCAAGTTCTGTCATTACAGTTGCATCAAGATCACCATCACCGACTTTGGCACGGAACTGCTTGACTTGACTGCGAAGCCGAGAGTTGATACGATCAGCAAGAATAACCTTTGCATTGAGAACAGCGGCATCAATAGAGAACTGCATATCTGGCGTGACAGATGTACCAGCAGAGAAGATATTATCACTATCTGTTGGCATCATTTTGAACCAATCAGGAATTGTATTAATCTGCTCTTGAACACGATCACGCTTGTATTCATACGTAACTTTCTGCGCTTTAGATGCATCAGGACCAGCAGTATCTTGAGTTGAACTACAAGCACTGAGAGCAAGAACACTCGCCGCACTCATCATAACTAACTTCTTATTCATTTCACGTTTCCTACAATTTCAACAACTTTATCACGAGCGCCCGACTCAATAAACACCTTTTTAACTGCTGGTACAATATCAGGCGCAAACATAGTCAATACTATACCAACAGCAATTCCCATCATAAACTTCATTTACACGTTTCCTTATATGCTAAAACTTCTTCACCATTGACGAAAATAGGATACCAATCTTTCTTACACGTCTTTGGTTTATTTTCATTATAAGATATAGTATGAACTGGTCGAACAGGAATGTCAATAGTTTTTAGACAAGAACTTTCAATATTTTTATTTAATTTCTCGGGAACACTCTTCCGAAGAATATCTTCTTTTGCTGTAACCTCTGCTCGTTTACATGCATCGTTCTGTGTCATGTCAGGACCAAAGATGTATGTGCCAGTTGTAGGATACCACTCGCCATCAATCTTGACATCAAGACTCACTACACATTTACGAGTGTCCTCAACATAGTCAAACGTCTTTTTGTCATAGTTCTTTGAGGATTCAATCACACCTTCAAAGTTTGTGTTGACATCAAACTTATATCCACACGAATCATCGGCGATTGCTGTGGACGAAAGCATACAGAGGAAGAGTGTTCGCTTAATCATTACTGCACCGTGTGAGTTGTGTTCAGCATCAACCGAATCGTGTTACCAGGAGCAGACTGCATCCGAGTGGTGTATGTCTGACCTTCAAAGTTATACGTCACCATATAACCAACGATTGAAGTCTGGTGCTGAATGTTATACGAAGTGGTACAAATGGTCTCTTTCTTATACTGAGGAGTATTATTCTTCAGTGGCCACTCTTTCGATAGACCGTTGCTACCGATAGCAGCACCACCTAAAGTACCCATTGCAGTTGCGGCAAGTTTACCAGTTCCACCACCAAACTGACTACCAAGAAATCCACCAATAGCAGCACCAGCAAGAGTACTGATAATGTTGCCACGCCGATCAACTTCAACCAACTGTTCTGTGCAACTTTGAACTGGTGTGCGAATCTCTGATGTTTCTTGAATAGGAACAGAGTTCATTACTGGAACTTCAACAAACGTCTGACCAGCATTTGCTCCATTCGCATACAGCATTAATGCTGTGGCTGCTACAACTGTTTTTTTCATGTTAACCATTCTTTCGTAACTCCGCATCGACACTTACAGAAAAATTCCAATTAACCGTATCCAAGATAGTTTCTTCAAGATTACTTTCATCAAGCATCTGATCCCAATCAAATGTCGATGTAAGAAAATCCTCAAGACGTTGAACTCTTTTCTCAAGTTCTTTTATGCGCTCTTTATCTGTCATATCAATCTTCCTTTTGTTTCAATTCACTCAACATCATATTCTCCTCAACCTTAAACTCAAACCCAGTTGCTTTACCAGCAGCTTCTGCTTCTTCTGGAGACTTGAACAGGGTATCCAGATAGTAACCGAAGTTAATCATCCAAACTTGAAATCTTGTTTTCTTGATGTTTTCAAAAAAATCTTTAGGAACTACACCAAGATCAACCGCTGCACGAGACTCAACATAATCTTCATATGTCTCATACTCAGGTATCGTTTTCAACTCACTCAACATCATATTCTCCTCAACTCTCATCATATTAAGAGTATATTTCATTTTAATAATAAAGTCAAGGGTTAATTAGTCAAAAAAGTTGCCTTCAACCCACTTGTATGAATTGCCAGCAGACCTGGGCAATCTTTTGCCAAATCTACCATCTTCGAACCAAGCTCCAGTGGGAAGGGAAAACGACTTGTTAGCAATCCCCATCGCACTGAGTGCCTTATCGGAACTGACACGAATCGTTTTACCTTCAAACGTGAAAAAGAACTGTTTCATTACGCAATCTCCTCAAAACCAAAACTCGCAACCATGTGACGGACACCTTCAGCATCCTCAACCACGTCACCAACGCTCAGGCTGTGCATGGGAAGGAATCGTTCAATGTTCTCTTCTGGACCCATGTTACCAACATGGAACACACCTTCAAGACTATCAGCGGTGATGTTGCTGACATGCTCGTAGTAACCTTTTTCAAAGGCTTCCTTGACCAGATGACCGACTGGCTTACCAAACGACATCTCAATATCGAGACGCAGTTTGTTTTTGGGAACGGCGTCGTGATCGCCAGCGGCGTTGATCGTGTCGATCTCGTCGTCGGTGAGGTTGATCTGGAAAATTTTGTATTTCATGTTCATCTCTCTCTGTTTTCTCATCATATTAAGAGTATATTTCATTTTAATAATAAAGTCAACCCCTAAAATGAAATATTTTCAACCCACCATCGAATCAATGAAATTGACCATATCTTCAGCGAAAACGTCTTCTTCACGCTTTGACACTTTGTATTCAAACTTGCGAATCTTACCGAACTCAATATCGTATAGATCACGACCGTTCAGTTTGATGGTCACATAACCTTTATTCTTGACCATGCCACTGGTTTTGAATCGCAAACCATCTTCCATAGCGACCATATCTTTAGCACCCCAAGCCCAGGTAGCCATCGGGTCAATCATCTTAATCTGCTCAAGGATCGTTTTTGCTGTGCTCATTTGAATCTCTTTCTCTCTCTGTTTTCTCATCATATATACATCATATATCGTTTTTATAATAAAGTCAACCCCTAAAATGCATTATTTTTAAAAAAAACTTTTTTTGGGTATTGAATGATATCAATGACTTAGCACCAAAGATTTTTATTGACATTATTATTAAAACGTTATATACTATGTATATGATAAGAAATGAAAGAGAGTTTGAAATGAGTAAAGAGATTACAACAAATGAAATGTTGATGGACCTGTTCGGAACAAATGAAGTTCCCTTCGATGGTCCCTACCGCAAGGTAGGGGTTCGTAAAGATGAGTTCGGAAACGAAATTAAGTATGTCGCTAAATATCTGGCGAAAAAAGCAATGAAAGAGGTGAAGTGAATGACAATTTACGTTGATATGGATGGAGTCATTGCTGACTTCTTTAGTGAGCTGGCAAACTATGCTGAAACGAAACACTGGAAAGAAATTCCAGATAAAGAAGCAACGATTGATGAGTTGCGTGGTACCGACTTCTTTGCTCGGTTGCCTAAGTTCAAAACATCTGATGATCTGATTGCTTTTGTCGATAAAGAGACAAGCGGTAAATGGTGCATTCTGTCTGCTCCATTACGTGACGATTATGACAACTGCACGTTCTGGAAACGTCAGTGGCTTGAGAAGAACGGATACAATCCAAAAGAAGCAATCTTCACTAAGTTGAAAGAGAAGTTTGCTTTGGATTCAAATGGTCGTCCAAACATTCTGATCGATGATCGTCCAGAAAACATTGACCGTTGGATTGAAGCTGGTGGTATCGGCATTCGTTATCAAGCAGACGAAGATTCGTTAGAAGATTTGATTGTGAAAGTGAAGGGTGCTATCAATGGATAACTATTATGGAATCCCTTATCGTGGATATTCTTTTTATTCAGAATGGGAAGTGGATTACGATAGGAACAATAAGAAACTCTGGCATTATATTAAAGACCCAGAAGGTAATGTTTCTCACGCTCCTATCGGTGGTTCCTATACGTTTCCAACGGTAACTGAAGTTCACGAATATATCGATCAGTTGATATCTTCGTCTTCGTAAACTCTACCATTATATAAATCAACTAGCCCAAGAGGGTGGTTGCGAGTATCGCCATAATGATATACCGTAACTCCCTCTTTTTTATTACATCCACGCCATGGATCAACGACGATTGATCTTGGAGCAAAATCAGCATCATCAAAGTATTTTGGCCATCCAAGCATATATGCCGCTGGGACATCAAGCATTTGGTCATATATGACTGTATAGCCAAGTTTCTCTAGATAGAATCCAACAAGAATTGATGGAGAACCTTCTTGCTGATGAGCAAGCCCTGGTTTGAATCCAGAACCTAAAACGACACATGGCATATCTTTTGAAACGCCAATTTTCTCAAAATGCTTTGCAATGTTATTCGCTTGCTCTTCACGAGCCTTCATGATTGCATCAAACAAGTCATATCCAAAGTTGTGACGTTCAGCAAAGGATCGAAGTGCAATGTTATCACGAGGGTGACAACCACCGCCATCACCAAGACCAGCAGTCATATACTTTGGACCCATGATACGGTCAGTTGAATATTTCAACGCATCGGTAACAACATCAACATTCATATGACCAACTGCCATTGCAGCATCTTGAATCATATTGACAAGACAGAGTTTCGCAGTAATAAATGTATTGTAGAATACCTTCGTGCTTTCCATCTCTTCCCACGTACCAATCTCAACACGAGGTGAGTTCTGAAGCATTGGCTGATAGAAGTCTGATAACATCTTTGCGTCACCAGTCTTTGAACCATCTTCTGTACCAATCATAATCATCTCTGGATTACGCATATCAAACTTCACAGTACCTTGTGCAATCAGATATGGATTATAGATGAATCGACCATTGTTAATCAGTGGAGCAATCTCACGCCGAACAGTACCAGGAAGCATTGTTGAAATCATGACAATCAATGTATCTTTATCTACAAGTTCATCAACTTGCTTTGTTACACTGATTGCAATCGTGTAATCAAAATCTTTTGGCTCAAGATGACTGGTAGCATATCGACCATCATAATCAATATGATGTTGTGTGGGGACAGCAATCAATACAATGTCTTTATTCTTTACACACCCCTCAAGCGTATCAGACATGTTAATCGTAGTATCAACAGGATTAATATCGTATCCTGTAACATCATAAAACTCTGATAAAACTTCAGCAGCATCTTTACCTAACTTTCCGACGCCAACAAATCCAACTTTCATTTCAAACTCCTATTACGAACCAATTACTAAAAGGTTGCCTTTTGAATTTACTTCAGCCCAGTTCGCCTTGAATGGACCCAATTCTGTTGTTACATTAATATTGAAGAATCCCGCTTTCTTAAATTTATCATGCCACCATTCTTTGCTTTCTCGAATGTGATGTGACTTGTCTAACTCATATGCTGGAATCAAATACTTCTTACCATCGCCAAGAGGAATCACTGCAAAGATTGTCTCACACTTCGACCGTAAAATTTCCATCTGTTTATCTATATGTTCGTATTCAATGTGTTCTAAAATATCTTTGGCAATCAAATGGTCACAATATTGAAAATTATCACTGAATGGTTCAATTGACTTGACATAACCATTCGTTTCTTTTAATGCTTGACTAATTGCATATTCAGAAACATCAACACCATACGCTTCAATACCAAGAAGTCTCATTGCATTGACAAGATATCCTTTTGCACAACCAAAATCCATTACAGTCTGGTCATGCATAATTCCCATTGATTGAATGATGTGATGTGCGAGAGGAATCGTTAGTTCTGGCATCCAACGATAGTTTTGGTATAATGATTTTTCGGATTGTGGTCCGCTCTCATAATAACTCTTATCAAAAAAATCTTTTTCCATTATATTTCCATTATTTGTTTTTAGCGACAATCATAAAATTATTAGTGTTTTTTACTTGATCTAAAGATTCATTATATAATACATCAAGGTTATAATCAAGTAGTTTTTGAATAAAATCTTTTGGGTTATAATTTGTTGTAGTAATACCATCTCCATCGCCAGAATGATTGGTAGGAATATTAAAGCACAAATGACCATCAGAATTTAAGTGTCGTTTTAAAAATAAAATAAACGAGTCAACTTCTTCAACCATTACATGATGAAACACATAGAATAAAACAATAGTATCTACACGAATACCAAAATCTTCTGAATAATTGGTAATCAAAAATCCTGGAATACTTGAATGTTTGTCTAATACAGATTGAGAAATATCAGCGATAACATATGAACTCGTTAGAGGTTTAATCTTATCAAGTTGTCTTCCTTCTCCAGGTCCAATTTCCATAACAATTTTATTTTCAACATATTGCTGATAGTTAGGAACAACCGATAAAGGAAACTCTTTACTATTACCTTGAAAAGGGATTGTATGTTTTTCTGACCAGAACTCAGACCTTTTTTGTAAATCTTTCATCAAACAAATTCTTCATGCATAAGCGGTTGATCAAAATCTGCAAAACGGTCAACTTTATCATTGACAAAATCATCTAACATATTAACGTTGTCTGTAAAGACGCAACCCGTACACCGAGTCTTTGCATCAAATCTTTGTTGAACTCTACCATCAATATAATCGAGAATATCAGATGCGTGACATAACTGATACTCTTCAGCAAACACTGCATATCCGTCATTGAGAACAACAGAGTCACAAGGATAAACAGTGCCAGCTTTACCAGTTGCTACATCAACTTCTTCAGAGAGATATGGACGAAAATAAGATTGATGGCACTTTGATGTTTGTGGTGCGCCATGTACTTTATACTGATGGAAGAAACGAGGATCGTTAACATTCTTCAATGTATTGTCAAGAGATTTATGCTGACGAATCAAGTCATACTGACTGAGCAAACAGTTTGGCAACAAGCGAATATACTTTGCGCCACAACGGTCAGCAACCATAGATGCTTTGTTAAGAAGTTCAACACGGTCACCCATTACTTCATCTGATGATTCATGCTCAACTGTATAGACCATAGAGCAACCAACCACTGTATTTTCATAGTCAATCTTATCCATTGGAAGACCGATTGTATATTCCCAACCAACAAAAATATTGATTGATACACGAATCCACGAGAACATTTTCCACACATCATCGTCAACACGTTTTGTTAGTGTTCCGTTTGTAATCAGAGCAACAGACAGACCTTCACCTTTAAGCCATCGCACAAGTTCGTTAAAGTGTTTGTATGCTGTTGGCTCACCACCACCTGTAAGAATGACTGCTTTGAGTCCACGTGATTTTAATTTAGTTACATAATCTTGAATCGTTTCCATATCAAGACGACTGTGTGTATCACGATAAGTCACAGAGCAATACGGGCACTTGAGATTACAGGTACCTTCTGGCGAGATGTGAGTTGAGATTACAGTATTAGGACCACCGTTCTTATAGTTAAACATCGCTTCTGAATGACGCCAGAACTTGATGCCTGTTGACGTGTAGGTATGCTCTTCTAAACTTTTTTCGGTTGGCAACACAGATTCAATTGCTTCGTCGGTGTAGAAGATAAAAACGTTTGAGTAATTTTCACCTGCTTCAATACGATTGAGAATCTTATTACCATATTCGGTATCTATCGGATGTAATGATGACTCATTATCTTCGTTAATGAGTTCATAATTTGATACCCAGTTTTCTACCTTACCACGAGCAGCATATCGATGGATAATTAACTCATCATTATTTTGATATAGAGTAACAGTACCACCATCTTCTGGTAAATCAATCGACCGAATTTCAGTCATATTTTTTGTTTTTAAAATTTTACTCATGATAATCCCATCTGCTTTTTCATTTCATTCGGCATAGTATATATATCTGCTTTTGGAATCAGATGTTTCCATTTCTCTGATATTTCAATGTCTCTTGTTGCTGGCGTCCACATCAACCACTTATCACGATACCATTCTTGCGAAGGAATCGAGTCACCAATCTCAGCCGAAAAGTTAATTGCTGTAAGATGTTTGTACATCATTGTTGTTGCATTCAAACAGAAGCCAAAGTTATAGTTCCGAATATCTTTTGCAACATATTCTAAGTTTGGTGATGTCGGACCAAAATGAGTAGAGAAATGAGGCATTCTGTCTATCTGCCATACAACAGGACCAATTCTTGACCTCTCAGGGACTCTCCAATTATGATCTTTCCAGAGTTCAACTTGTAACGTACCAAGACATGGCTTATCACTAAATGTAAGTTGATCAATTAACTTTTGAACACTAGACTTGAAGAATACCATATCAGGTTCCATAAACAGAACCTTTGTTGGTTTTTGTTCATATTTTCTTACACAGATATCATAATAAGAACGAAACTGATTCTTAGGAGTGCCAACTTCTTCTCGAAACCATACAACTTTATTATTGTTGCTGTAATGCTTTTCCATAAATGCGGGAACATTCTCTTGTAACTTTGGCATAGGTATTTCTTCGCCAAGATAGGTTACAGTATCTTTGACTACCCAAGGTTCAAGAGAATAGATTACAAAAACTTTATCAACAGTATCGATAACAGAGTCAATCGACTGTTTGAGAAAATCTAATCCATAGTGTATGCGGTATATTGCCCAGTTCAATGTATCATATCTTTCAATGCAAGTTTTTGTTTTTTCAGTTCAACGAGTTTTTGTTTTGTTTCTGTACGTCTATCTTTATCTCGAATCTTTTCAAGGGTTTCCACTTGAATAGAAAGTTCTTTGTGTTTTTGTTTAATCCACTCTTCATTTCTCATCAGAACCTCCATTGACCTTTGCTTCGTGAGATGCTTTGAGTTTTGCTAATAATTCTTCTTTCGTTGCACGAGTATTTTTATGCTTTTGATTTTTTCTTTGCTCGTGGTTTACTAGATTTTTTTGTTGTTTTACTTGCAGGTTTCTTTGTTGATTTTGACTTTTCGCTTGATACACATGTTTGTCCATCAATAATCTCCATTAATTTATCAGCATCTTCTTGGCGTTTACTCGCCGTTTCTTCAAAAATTACTTTGTCTTTTTCATAAAGATTGCCACGTTGTTGAGTACGGTTTCTTTCATATGTATCATCCATGCTAGATTTACCAGCAGTGAAATGCATATGCTCATTTACGGCGTTTGGAATAAAGTGAGTCCGACCAACTCTTTTTGCTACGTCGAAAACCCATGTGTCGTTGTAACCAAAGTTGAACACGCCAGGAGTAAAATACCCAACTGTCGTATACCACTTCTTTGATACGATTGGAAAGGCGCAATGTTTTTCTCCATTAATCAAGTCTTCCATCCACATACAATAAATCTCATCAGAGAACTTATTTGATTCTTCTTCGACAATCGTGTCCCAACCTTGTGTACGATACACTAAATCGTCGTTACCCATAATCAAAATATCAGCAGGTCGTTCAAGATGTTCAGCGGCAAACTTTGCTAGAATATTCCATGATAATGATACCGACTGAGACTCACCAACTAGATTTGTAGAGTTATCATGTTGCCTTTCTGCATAATCATCATATGCTTTGCTACGAGGGTCGTCTTCGTCAATGTAATTATAACAAAATACTCTTTCGGGATTAGCAGAGGTTTCATATACAGAGTTGACAAATGTATCAAGACGTCCTGGACGAGCACGAGTAGGTGTAAGGATCGCAATGTTTTTCATATTATAGTTTCCAATATTGTGCTACCCACTCTCGAGGTTTATATTCTGTACCCCATGGATAGACTGTTTCTGATATAGCTTGATGTGGGTTTGGTTCTCCGTGAAAGCAAACGATAGATGTGCCTTCTGGCAATCCTTCTTCATAACACTCATACTTATAAGAGCGTAACTGATTTGGATATTGATGTTGAAGAAGGTCTGGTGAATCGAGAAGAGCATGAAGCATCTCACCATCACCACGGAAATGTTTTAGTGCTTGTTCTTTGTTGATATCAAACCAATTCCATATGTCATGCCCCGCCTTATAATTCCAAGCAAGGACGCCAGATTGAAATACATTACGGTATTGATCAACATTTTCATATTTGTGATTAGCAGTTCCCAAGTTTTCAATTCCCATGATCTCGCCACGGTAATCAAGAAGCCAATCAATATTACCAGTAATTGCAGTATCAAGATCGAAATAGACAACTCGTTCATTTAATTTATACTTGTTATCAAAAAGTACCAGTTTGTTCCACCAACCAGTTAGTCCAGTTGGTAAAATCTTCGTTTCTACGCCATCAATTTCTGTATCTGAAAAGCAAACAAACTCATGTTCTCGTGTTGTATTACGTTCAACCATTGCTTTCAGAATGCGAACATAATCATCAGAGTACAACGTTCCCCACTTCACACATACTATAGAAACATCAGGCATGCCCGCCAACCGTTTCACGAACGATATCTTCGGTAATCGGTTCAAGATAATAAATCTCAAGAACCTCTGCATCATTCAGTTTTGTTTCAAACCAATGATACTCGCCAGGTTTAACTGACGTATATTCACCAGGATGAAGAGTCGTTACATCAACAAGATCATATGCATTTTTGCGAACATGAATTTCCATGACGCCATGTACACAATAGAACATATTCCATTTGCGTTCATGTTGATGAATAGAACACTTCATCTGTGGTTTGACTTTAATTCGATGAAGCTCAATCATCGGAGTCACAAGAAGAGGTTCAGTTGTTCCCCAAACTTTTCCGTTTTTCATTTTTTAATCTCTTTTCACTCAATTTACGAACAAGGAATTGATACCAAGATTCGTTTTCATGTGGTGGATCTTTATAGTCAAAATTATTATAACTCATGTTTTACTCTTTGTCAATAGATGACTGCGATTTATTTTAACTCCAATAAATGCATTATAATATTCATCAGGTTTCAATAGACAGTCTGTTTCAAATTGCCGTTGTGCTTCATAATAATTTAGTTCACCTTTCGACTTACACAATCTAACAATCTCTCGATGAAATATTTCTGGACCAAGTTCTTCTACTAATGCCTTGACAGTTTCATTTGAGCCATAATAATCTTGCCAGTCAGTTTCAACAATCTTCGTTCTCTTTCGCTTTGCTCCCTTGAGAGGAGGGAGTTTTCTTTTTGACATTAAACCTTTTTTACCTATGTACTTCATACCATTACGAGTGTCAGTAATTTCATATACGAATCCAATGTAGTCTTCAATCATATCACTGGTAAATGGTTCACCGTTATAATACCACATTATTCATAATCGTCATCAATGAAATTACTTTCAAAATCATCATCTTCGTATTCTTCATCAAAACCATCAGAACCACACATTGGACAATATTCAATAGAATCTTCATCGTCATACATAATTATATATTCAGCACCACAGTCATTACACGCTATGCTTTTTTTTATTTTTTCCATTAATTTTCTCCATGCGTGATTGTATTTCTTCTTTTGATAACAATTTCAACTCTTCTGCCCCACCGCTTACAAATAACTCATTGTGATAATAAATTTGTGGTACAGTTTTATGACCTTGACTTAAAACAAATTCTTTCGCTTGTTTATCAATGCCAACATTTACTTCTTCATATACAATATTGTGTTTCTTGAGATGGGATTTTGCTACATCACAATAGTCACACCCGTCTTTTGTGTATATTGTTAACATCACAATATCTCACATCCACCAGCAGCACAAGCAAGTTCTTGAGATGCAACAGTTGTATCAGTCAATTCATATTCAGAAAGTTTTGACCAATCAACTTCTTTTGGCAACATTTTCGACACTTCTTCATATTGCTTTTCTTCAATATCTTGATAAGGCGCTTGCTTGTATGAATGCTCTGAGAATGGTAAGAAACTGATCCCACTCATGTAATCAAAGTTGTCATATACCCATGCGCCAACCTGCATCCACTCATGTTCTTTGACAGTGATTGTAACAGATGGCTTATGTTCACACCAATGCTTTTGATATGTCAACCACATTTCTAACTGTTCGATTGCGTCCATGTCTGTACGGAACACAGCACCTTTCTCAACTTTCATTGGAAAAGAGAATACAGAAGTGTGACTTGGATTCATTACATCATCTTCAACTGGGAAACCAGCATCAATCATCATCTTCGTCAATGGATCTTTCTTATCACCACGAACTGTGCGAATGTAATATGGATTGTGACGAGCATGAATACCAGATGCAGCATCAACCAACTGACTGACTGTACCCGATGGTTTAACGCATGTTACAGCAACACTCTGATTGATACCAATTTTTTCAGCCATTTCTTTATTTGTCTTGACTGCTTCTGCTTTGAGTTCTTCAAGTAAAGATTTCAAATCGCCTTTCTTACCATTTGTAAGTTCACAGTCCATAATACCTGTCAAAGAAACACCAAGAAGTCTCTCTTCTTCACAGTTTTTCTTCCATGCTTTTGAAAGATATTTGAAGTTGACAAGAGTTGATTGGAATGTACCAAGAATGGTAGCCAAACGAACTTTGTTGAGAAGAGTTTGTTTCGTGTCGGATGCACGAACAACAACTTCTGATAGATTACAGAACTGACGGCTACGAAGAATAATTTCACTGCATGGATTTGTACCAAACTCATAGTCTTCAACTTTACGACGACCGCTCATCTCAGCCATCCTATTTGCGCTTTCACGATTGAAGATACCACGCTCACCAGATTTGGAATCATATAGTGACTTCCATTCATCCATGAAGATACCGATGTCTGGTTTTTCTGTATAGCAAGCAGAGTTATTTGCTAATGCACGTTGACTTTCATCGTTCCACCACTGACCAGATTTTGCATGACGCATACGGTCATCAGAAAGATTTGAAAGACTAATCAATGCGGAGCGACGAACGCCACCAACAACTACAACTTCTGCAATCTTACAAACAATGTCATGGCATTCAAGTGATGAGAGTTTACGACCAGCAGCACCACGAAACTTCCCAACACAGAAAGTAAACAGACTATCTAACGGATCAGGTCCACTTGACCGACCACCAAAAGTTTTGAGGGGAGCGCCTGCTGGACGAAGTTTTGATAAGTCCCATTTTGGCATCTGACCAACATACAACATGCCAACAAGTTCTTTCAAACCTTTTGCCCAACCCAAGCGACTATCAGAAACAACAATAGTCGTATCTGTCTCATGGAAGTCATCAGCAATGCGAGGGAGTTCATTTACATACTGTCTCTCAACACTGAATCCAACACCTGTGCCATTCATTAACACATAAAGAATTTCGTCAAACGCTTGAATACGATCAACAGCAACATACGAACAGTTATAGCCAGCAATGTTTTCACGTTTAAGTGCTTCACCAGCAGTCATTAAACAACGCATTGATGGCATCACCTGTAAGGAAAGAACAGCCTCTTCCAACTCTTTACGAATACTACCAACGTCATAATCATGCATATCTTTCAAATGTTCGGTGAAGAAATTGAAATAACGATTTACAGTTTCTTCCCAAGTTTCACGTCGACCCTCTTCAGGCAACCAACGAGAATAACGAGACAGATGAATGAATTGTTGATAGAGTGTTGGTAAATAGTTTGACATTATTTCTCTTCCCTTAGATTGTTCATGAGTGGAAAAATCTCGCTTATAACTTTAGCACAAGCATGAGCAATTTCCATGTGTTCTTTCTGTGTACCATTAGCGCCACGTAGTTGTATATAGTGTACCCAGCTACGCAACGTTCCATTCATATAAAGTTTTGTTTTTGTAATACCTTCTGGTAATACTTTCCTTGCTTGCTCTTTCGCAATGCCGTTTTTAATTGCCCAGTCGTATTCTTTTTTGGCTAGATACGCAATACGCATCTGTGCATGTAGCCAATCAAGTTGTAATTTTTCATCATCAACATCAATAGAGTTTTGACGGTTCTTCGTATCTTGTAACCTTGCTTCGCTATATTCAAACATCTCACCTTGTTCTTCAGGATTCGCATATCTCTGACTAAACTCTTGAAAAGAAAAAGAACGATGACGAACAATTTGATGTGCGATATCTCTTGTTGTTTGTATTTCTAAACAAGCATTGACCATTTCAAGCGGTGACCAATGTTGATGTTTAATCAGATACTTGATTAGTTTTTCAGATGTTTCTGAATTAATTTGATTTGACGGGTTTGAAACACGAGCGCAATATGCAATTAATCCCTGTACATCTCTTAATGAATTATCAGCATCAAATAACTCTTTGGATACCATACTATAACTAATCAGTTTCACATTCATTAGCATTTGCTCCATGCGTTCAATTTCATTTTAAGACCTAAACCTGAGTGAGTATTATAATTTATAATATCAAGAATTTCACTCTGAGAATGACCATTCATAATCATTTCATTAATATCTTTCTCAATAATATTATCTGGCCACACTACAACTCTATGACCAGCATCACAAGATTTTTTAATTATATTCACAATCTCTTTGTTGCGTGGTTGATTATCAAACACATACACAATATTATCAGTTGTCAATACTTCTTCTACACGCTTTAAATCAGCACCGCCGACTGCGATACTGTTAGGAATAAACATACTATCGATTGGACCTTCTACACAATATACGGTATCAGATTCATCAACTGTATCAATATTATATATCAAAGGTGCTTCAATGTCAATCTTTATTGTAATATATCTTAAACCATCTTTGCGAAAAGACCTGCCTTGAATAGCAAAGAGATTCCCACTCTTATTAATAAATGGAATAATTAATCTTGGTTCATCATTCTTTAAGGCATTCTCATCAAACATACCAGGCGATAAGAACTCATTGACAAAAGCATTAAACTTCGGGCAGTAGAATAATTTATAATGTTGATTAGCAGGAATCATTCTGTTCTGTATATATAACTTAGCAGGATGATCGTGTGCCAATTGACTGATCTTTTTTAATTTTTTAAGAACAGTATTTGAAATAAACTTAGGAGGTGCAAACTTCGTAATATCTGGTTCTTGTTTAGTATTATCCTCACCATTCTCTTTAAACTTTTCTAGTTTGTATTGAGAATGAAGATTACTATTGATACTCTCAAGGAACTTAGAAAACCCCATTGAGATACCACAGTTATGACATTTGGTCACTAGATAAGTTTTATGTTGTAGAATATATCCACGTGTTTTAGATTTATTCTTCTTACTATCACCACAAACTGGACAACGGAAATTAGCAAGATAAGGATTAGTCTTCTTTATCTTAAACAGTTCAAGTTGTGTTGATAATAGATTTGCATATTTTACATCAATCCATAATGTATTCATGAGTCACCAATACTATTAGTTATTATTAGGTACAAGACCTATTATAACTCATTTAGTAAAGATGTCAATAGATTTATGAGAATATACCAGAAAAACTTTTAACTTGTGCCAAGATAAATCCAATCGCAGCAGCAATACCAACAACAAACCAACGCCATTTTTCTAACTGCTCTAATCGTTGAGTTACGACTTTATGTTGTTCTTCGTTCTCTTTACGGAGTTGTTTGAACTCATCAATCATTTCTTTTTTCATATCAGAAATACGCTGATGGATAAGTTCGGATTGATTCTCTTGATGTTGTAAACGGTTTTCATGAATTGCAAGCATCTTGTCTACTGAACGACTTACTTCTGTAAGACGGTCAATAGCAATATCAAACTTCTCGGCTAGACTGCTAAGAAGCTCCATATCTCGCTTGAGAAGTTCAACTTCTGTCTTAATTTCTTCTGGCATTATTTGCTCTCCTCTTTAGGAGTAGCACAATGACAAACACCGCATCCACATGATTGAAATTTGTCAGACACACCAACGCCAACTAATTTGTCGCACACATTAGATTCGCAGTGACATTCATGATTACAATTCTTACAATATTTTTGATCGGACATCAATCTTCCTTTCTTGGAATAATCGACCAGCGACCAAATAGAACTACCGCATAATATGCTGAATAGATTTTCCATTTAGGAACTGATGGTTCTGCGTCTTTCATTGCCATGAGGAAAACTTTATCAGCAGCTTTCTTTGCTGCACAGATTACCTTTTTATCATTACCGCCGTTTGCACGATATACACGAATTGTTTTATAAAGAAGGTCATGAATGATGGCTGCACGAGCAATATCCCAAGGAGCAATTAACCACCAAATAGCACGAGGCACTGATGCAAGGTCAGTAACAAACCCTTTCGTGCATCGTATCTCGTTTTCTTTGCCGCCAACACCCACTGCTTCTAATGCTTCGTTATCAATATCGTCATTCTTATAGGAAAGCAAACGCTCAAGAATCCATTTACGAGGTGGATGAAACTCTGCTGAAATTTTGTTGTTAAACTTGCCCATGACGCCCTCTTTTTTTATTATTTATTATTTAGAAGATGTATCTTTGTTTTTATTATATGCTTCTTTGGCAAAAAATGCAGCAACGATAGCAGCAACAGAAACAAAGTATGTTGGTGCCATATCACCAAGAACGGTTGCTGCTTTTTCAAGTCCAATCAATACAGAGATAACGACGAGAGATGGATATAATAACATACCAAATAACGCAAACCAAGCCATGTTACGTTGTGCGTCTTCTTTCTTATCTTCATTTTCTAAACGCATCAACTTCTGATCCATCTCAAACTCCTCATCAGTTACAATCCCATCTCCGTCGAGATCGTATTTTTCATACTTACTTTGCGGTTCCAGCTTCTTCGTTGCCATCTTTTTTACCCTCGTAATAATCTTTGTATTTCTGTAGGATGTTTTTATTCAAGATTATATACTTTCGGACTTGAGCAAAGTTCACTGCAAGAGTTTCATATCCATCATCAGTAAGTCCAAATAACACGACATCTTTATTTTTCTTTTTTAAATCATCAAATACCTGTTTATAGTTTTCTTCAGTAATAATAATCCAGTCAAGCTGCTCCATCTTCAATGCTTTAGGCGCATCAAGATTCAAAGGAGTTCTTTCGACCTCCTTTGTAAAAATCTGTAAGTCCTTTACTGAACTGCAACCACTAATCAGCGTAAGGCTGATAAGAAGGATTAGCAATATTCCAGCATTCTGGATTAATTTCTGACTTCTTTGTAGCATTCTTTTCTTTCTCTGTCAAAGGTGCGCCCATTGATATTTCCATACAACGGAGAGCATTACGTGTGCCTGTGTTGATAGCTCGCTGTATAAGTTTTGGTTTATCTTCAGCAAGTTTACCAATATCTCTTTTCTTTCCGCTCGCATTTATTTTTGAAAACTTATCTCTCAAATCTTCAATAGACTTATTCAATCTATCATTCAACTCTGATTGTTCTTTCATAGCAACTCGGATTTCTTCTGCATCTTTTAACTGTTGTTCAATCACTGCTTTCTGTTGTTCAACTGATTGTTCGAGTTTTGCATTGTTTGCTTCACTTGTCGCAAGGTCGGCTTGAAGTGTTTTAACATATGCAAACGCACCAGCCACACCAACAACTACAATCACAATCATTGCTATTTTAAGATATCCGAACATTACTGTCTACCTTTCCAAAATCCAACTTTAAACCAGTGTTCTTCTGTGTAAGGCGTTTTATTTTGATATCCCTGTTCCAACTTGTATATCTTTACCCCATCGCTATCATATTCCCACACTCTTTTGTCGGGATCATGGCTCTGTACTGGACCTTCTTTCATTTTTTCGTTCATGCAATCAATCCTGTCTTGTATACTGTCTTACCATTTTCTTTCATAGCAGTAAGTGACTGTTTACGATTGCTTCCGTCTGCTTTATATGATACATGAACCCAACCAGAATCTGGAATACCTGGCGTGTAGAATTCAAGTATCAACTGGTCCACCTCAAGATTATCTTCAATCCACTTTGCAATATCATAGTTTGCCACACCTGGACATTCAATATCAACTGCTTCACCTTTACAGTGTTGAGACTTTGACGAGCCACCAACTGCTTTGTTGAGTTCTGGACCACGATAGCCTGAGTTGATTGTGGTTGGTCCAAAATGATCTCGTACAGGCTGAACAACTTTATCAAACAGAGCAATAGCTGCATCAAGATGTTCTTGCCCTGGTGTATTGTCAATATCAAGACGCAATGCGGTCTGTGACTTAGTAAACTCGGCAAGTGTAAAGTTTTTTGATAGCTTCATAATCTATTCCTTATCTCTGTTCAATCCATGTCATGGAAGCAAGTGCATCTTTACCTGTATTGTCTGACGCACATAAAATAGTTAAAACGTCACTTGTCGTCCCTAAATTTGTTCTACCGATTTGATAAACTGTATCTTTATCAAGAATAATAGATTTACCGCCACCACCAGAAACAACAAATCCACTATCTATAGAGGTCCCATGATTTGCAACTGTGATGTTAGCTGGAGTAATATATGTTTGATATTGAGCGAAAGAATTTGCGTCTGGCATATCTAACCAAGGTTGCGGACCACTTGTACCAACCGTGACTTCAGCAGGAATTACTGCATTACGAACAAGTTTAAAAAATATATTCGTGTTATCAACAGTTGCAGCTTGATATGTAGTTGGAAGTACAATGCCTTGTAATGTTGTTGATTTTAATCTAATGCTTAAAACTGGATACCAGTTATTTGAAGTAGCGGCTGATGTTAAGGCAGCCGCCATTCGTGTGCCGTAGAAAGGAGCACTGATGTTTTGAGCAATACCAACTTTACTTTCTGCACCTTCGCTGGTTAAACTATTTGATCCTTGTAACATAGTAAATGGACCACCTGCAACCGTAGATATTGCTTCAAGTTCCATTCGAATAGGTAAAAATGGTGTTTGCGCCCATGGATTTGCATATCTGTTGGCGTTTTGATGTGTATGAATGATGTGTGTTACACCATCAATCATGAAACCAAATCTAACTTCACCAGCACCATACCACTCGTATTCTATAACAACAAGTTGAATTTTTGAAGCATCGGCAGTAATACCACTTACTCCTGTTCCATCTAATTTGTCGCCATTCCATTGACTTCTAGGAGTTGTAATTGGACCACTTGCGCCGTTTGTTATCACACAATTATAAACTGGTGTACCATCAACCCAAACGCCACTATCTTCAAAATAAAATCCATCCCCATCAGGATTAAACATGCCAAATCTTTTGCGAATACCTTCGACTGGATTATTCAGTAATATAGAAAATGAAACTGTTGATGTTCTACCAGGAACATATCTTTGAACATTTCGAGTTTGTCTAATGACTTTATCACCAGAAGTACCGCCAACGCTTAATACTACTGAACTGGTATTGGCACTATGCGTGACACTTGCTGTTCCCGTGGTTCCAGTATCCCACACATCTGTTTCAATTCCATATTGAAATGTGTTAAAGAATAATGTCTCGTATGGTGAAACTTTTAATCTATCTTTAGATGTTGTTCCTGCTGCACGAACTGGCAGTCTATCATCAACCAAACTGTTATATGTCGTTGTTACAACTCTGCCATTCTTATTGGCAATCATTGGAACTTCAAATACAGACCTATCGTGTCCATATGGTCCAAAATCTTGTAAATCTTTGCGGAAGTTAGCCATTATGTATCCTGCTTCTTAGCAGCCTCTCTCGCCATCTTTTTGAGATAAGCTACACCGTTAATATAACGACCCTTCTTCTTTCGCTCACCTTTCGGACCTACACGAAACGGTAATTTCTTCCAGTGAACAGGATCATCGCCTGTACCCGCAACAGCAGGTCCAGTGACGTTAGCAATTTCTTCAGTAAGTTCTTTGAAATTCTTTTGAGAGTTCTCTTCAAGATATCGAATGTTTCTTACGATTTCTTCAAGAACTGCATCTTCATCTTGAAATGAATCTTCGGTAAGCATATGATTCTTTTCTGCTTCTTCTCGAATGAGAAACAGAGCAGCAGCAAATGTAGCGAGTCTGCTACCAAGACCAACTTTGCTCATCAATCTTTTAATATTTAAAACAAACCGATTGTAATATGAAAGTGCTTCTTTTTCTTCTTTTGATTCGGCTTTCTTTAACCGCTTGCCTTTTTCATCAATCAACCCAAGTTTGAATGCTTCAGTTTCATCAAACGGAGTACTAAGGTCTTTCACGATACGATATAATAGATATAAGTTAACTACGTTTGCCATTAGATTTTCCTTAGTACTTCTACAATATGTAAATCCATTGTTACATCTGAATCATGTATCACTTCTTTGTTTATACCAATTGGATCTACATACTCTGGCCAATAATTAAGATAGACAAGAAACGGTTTCAAATATTCAAGATGTTCGTAAAGACGGAAACAGAGCATTCTCGTACATGCTTTATGATAAAAAACATTATACAATACGATAAGGTGATTTAATATCAACCTTTCTCTCAACTCTTTTCCGTCTTCATATTTACGAAGCAATCTTTTTATATATTTTATGCGATCAAGGTCTTCTTCAAATTCAATTTGATCCCCGCTTGGGTTATCATAATATTTCGCAGCAAATAACATAAAATTAGAATCATCAAGGGTTTCAAACATTCATAGTATTCTTTTTATAATTTAAATTAAGAAGCAAAATCGCTTAACGCTACCCTTTTAATTACAGTATTTGAAGTTGCAACATAAAGATAGTTCTCGTCAAATAAGATTGAGCCTTGCATACCACCACCAAGTTCTGTTGTCGCATTGTTTGACACAGTACCCGTTGATTTAGCAATTGTAATAAACCTTGCAGCAGTACGAGGTCCACGAGTAGTGGAAGTAAAGTTCACGTTACTTGAAATAACTGTGTTACTACCATTAATCGTAGTGTTTGCAGAAACAGTAAGAGTACTGACGGCAGTGTTAGGCATGCCGCCAGCAAGATTCTTAATTGAAATCTGTTTACTCGTAGGAGTACCACTTGGATTGTCAACAATTAACAGTAAGTCTTCACTTGCAGGTGAAGCCAAACTCGTAAGTTGTGTTATCTTTTTATCTGCCATATCAATACACTCCTTCTTTACTACTTATTAAGCAGCAGTAATGACGATTGTACCGACTGTGTTTGATACTGCACCAGTGATGACGAGGTTAGCAGATTCGCTACCAGTATTAAGTGATACAAGGTTAGCAGCAGTTGCAGTTGCGTTAATAACTGATTGAGCCTGAATCTTATATGAACCAGCATCACCAGCAGTAACAGGAAGTGTAAACACAAGAGTATTGTTTGCGTTTGTGATACCTGTGTTTGAGTTAACAGCAGATGCAGTTGCAACGAGAGCATTGTTACCACCAGCAGTGTTTGCAACAGTGATTTGAAGGCTACCAGCAGCACCAGAATGCTTAACTGGTTCGTTCATGACTACATAAACACTTACATTCTCGCCGCCATAAGCAGCAGAGATTGATGTTGAGTCAAGATAAACCTGAGCAATATCTGGGAAGCCAAGATAAGCGATACCAGAATAACCACCAGTAGCACCTGCGGAACCTGGATGAGCAGCAACGAGAACTTCGTCAATCTGACGAGTTACTGAGCTACCATCATTCTTTTTGTGTGTACGACGAATCCAACCCTTTTCGGTTGCAATTACGTTGCGCTTTGAACTAAGTGTATCAGCCTGAAAATGTGGCTGATGACCAGCAAGTTGACCTGCTACAGTGTTTGCACCCTGATAGTCGGTATTGCTTTCTTTATCGAATCTCCATGTTGACATTTGCGTTTTCCTTTCGCTTTTCGTCTATTTTTTGATTACTCGGCATGACAAAATTGGTTACAATTTATTTATTAGTCTACTTTTGAGTCAATATAATCTGCCATTCCATCTAACTTATCGACAGCAACAGCAACTTTATTTGTCCACCATGTCGGAAGAGAATCTTCATCTGACAATTTATTTAATTCTGCTTCCATTTTCTCAAGAGCAGACATGGCAATCTTTACTTTGTTTTTCATAGAAACAACATCACCATGACCGTCTTCTTGAATGTTTAGTTTGCGAACGATGTATGATTGATATGACATATCATTTCCTACTTGAGTTTTAGTATGTCTTGTCGTTTAGCATCCGCATCTTTGTAGTCACCCTTATGAAAATCCATCATATGTTTATGTGACTTAGCGATATGCTGAACAGCATTCTGTTTCTGTTTTGCGTCTTTGATGCTATTGATCTTTGACATCACACCTTGTGCTACTTTTGCAGGCACTTTAACTTTGTTGCCATCAGCAAACTCTACGTCCTTCAGACCACGAAGCGATACTGACTTGCGGAGTTGCATTTGAATGTTTTCACGATCTTCGCTACCACCAGTAGTGCCATCTTTACGAGGGCGACCACGACCTTCATCAAGTTCAACTTCTTCAAAAACAACTTCATAAGATGTGGTTGCACCAGATTTGGGATCAAGTGCCATCATGCGTTCTTTACCCTTTGTGGAATTTTTATAGTCTTTGTGAACCTTGCGAAAGTTTGCTTTTGATATATGAATCTTACCATTTTTTATTTCATAATTTTTTGCTTCATCAAGTTCAACTTCTTCAGTTCTCAGTTTCATTAGGTCATTGACAACTTTCATGCTGCCTTTTACATGAATAGTTGACATTTTACCATCTGTGCTTTTACCAACATTTGTTACTTTAGCGCCTAACTGTTTTGCTAAATTTTGTATACGCTTTACTTTTCTATCATGATCAGGACCAGCTTGTACTTTGATACCTGCTTCTGCTTCATCAAGTTCAACTTCTTCAATAATACCTCTATTTTTTGCAAACTTGAGTGCGCCATCCATAGATGGATGAGTACCATAATCTTTAACTTTACCATTCTTTAAGTGGCGCATATGAAACTTGTCTTGTGTGCCTCTCATACCAGAAGTGTCACGATGAAGAACTACAAAATGTCCACCGTCTTTTGCAGGGACTTTCTTTGCAATCTTTGCTTCATCAAGTTCAGTATCTTCTTCCTTTACTATTTCTGTGTTTTTCATAAAACTTACGGATGCTGGTCCACTCTTTCGGACGCCCCATTTACGCATTGCTTTTTCTTTAGCTTCTTTTTCAGAACGGGCATCGCCAGTCCAAACACCAAGGTCTTTATTCGTTACTCTATACTTTTCTTCATCAAGTTCAACTTCTTCAATGAGGTCTGATTTCTCAATACCAAGTTCAAAACCTTCCTTCATTGCCATCTTTGTAGCAGTCGCATACATCACGTCTTTAGCACGGTCACCATACTTTTTCTTGAAACGAGGCATTTCTTTTTTCATTGAAAGAACAATTTCCTCACGCTTCTTCTCTTGAGCAGGAGTCATCTCTTTTTCGGAAACCATCTTCGTGTCGTCCATTTCTGGCTCAACATCAACATCGTCTTTCTTACCGCTTACTTTTTTCTTCTTACCATTTTCTTCATCTTCGTCACTATCATCCTCATCATCTTCCATATCATCATCGTCATCATCGTCATCATCGTCATCGTCATCATCAGACTCTTTAATTTTCTTTTTAGAAGAATGTATGTGAGACTCAGCCTTAGTGACTTTGAGTTCTTCAATAGAAACTTGCTCTTCAATGCCGTGGTCAAACATAACATCATACCATTCGATGTTACCATCTTCATCAGGATCGGCGTGCATTGTAGGAATACAAGAACCTTCACCCCATGATTCGTGGACTACGTTTTTGGCACAGAGGTGTTGAGTGTTGGCTGGATTGTCTTCAACTTCTTCTTTGTGAATTTTATAAGTATGATTTGGTTTTAGTCTTTTAGCATCAGCCATATTTCTGTAAAGACCAACTACTTTACCATTTTTATCATATGCAGCAACTTTTTCATCAAGTACAACACCTTCTTTCATTGCCTTTGAAACTGCTTTACGGCGCTTGTGGAGATACTCGTCAGAGGAATCAACATTACCATCGTTGTCAATGTCTTTGTCTTTGCGGTCTTTAAATTTCTTCTTGACTGCTTTAGGTTGAACAGCATCTAGCCCTTCGCCATCATCTGACTTATCGTTTTTATTTGTTTCGTTAACTTCACCTGACTGCCCGGACAGGATACTACGAACAGCATCTACAAGTGCATCTGGTTTTTGGAAATAGTTTGTCATTTATCTATCCTCTGATAAGTTTTATTTCTATTATTTATAATATCTATTTGCTACATTTGTCGCAACGGCATTGCTTACAGACTTCAATCTTTCCTTCAATGCCGTGATTATACGGTTCTCTACGGTAATCTTTCCAAAGAGATTCACCACAATGCGATTCATGCCCACAGTTCTTACAACTCATTTTACAACTCCGCTTTCTAACAATCTCTTACGATTAATCATATGTGCTTCTTGAATCTCATCTTTATTCTGACCAAGATATGCCACAGCATGACCTTCACCAATAAGAACATCAGCACATTTGCGCCATGAATCTGTAGTTGTATCATAGACATTAAAATCACCAAGAATACGACCAAACTTACCCTTCATATCTTCGCCATCTTTATTAACTTGTGTAGCAAGAACAGCAGACTCACCTAAGAGTTCTTGAAGTCTTTTCTTTGCAGCAAGACCAAACTTCTTCTCTTCTTTGTCACGAGTGCGAGATTCTGGTGTATCAATACCCATGATACGAACACGCTCGTCTTTAATCCACACACCAAAGCCAAGGTCAATATCTACATCAACTGTATCACCATCAATTACTTTTATTATGTTTACTCTATATTCGTACATTAGTTATCAACCTTTGCGCTGCCACGCCATTGATAACAAGACCAATAACGAGCTTTCCATTTTGGACCTGGATCACTACAGTTATGACGAGCACGGAAAGATTTACGACGAGCAGGATCATCACGTTTGATTTCCATATTTGGATCACCAAAACCAAGTTTGATAATATTGCCCTTTTCATTTTTCACATAAACATGAAACTTTTTCTTTCCATCACTAGAACGAACTGGGTCATTAAGTGTTACTTTTTTGCCTTGATACTCAGCTTCTTGTAGTTCTGATTCTAAAAGATTTTCTTCAGAACACCAACAACCCCAATCTTCTTCTTCACAAGTTTGACCTGGAGTATCATCTTGATATTTCTTCTTCAGTTTAGTAGTACCTTCTTCACCAGCACCACCAGCTTCAGTGACTGATGGATGATATGCAAAGCCTCCATGAACTTTATGCTCTTCAAATTCATTAGCAAACATTGTATCAGAAATACCAGCAGTAAATCCTTCAGTTAGTGATTCGGAAACTGTATTAGCAGTTGGACATTGACCACAGCATTCAGGTGTACCACAGTCTTTATGCTCGTCTTCTAAAAAACTTTCAAACGCTTCGTTGATTCCTCTTTTTTTCTTCTCTTGTTCAATCCATTTCTTTGCTTTTGGATTCATAATTGTTTTCTTTGCAAACTTGCCCATCATTTTATAAGCAGATTGAATTTCGCTTTTAAAATTAGAATCAATGGAGTTATCAACAATCTGAAAATTTTGACCGAAGAATCGTTGGAACTTACCCATATTCTTTTGTACGTCTTTCCACATTTTTTCTACTTGATCGTCAGGCAGTGTTCTTTCTCTTTGACGATTTCTTTCAAGAGCAGTTTCCATGTCTGTGTTGACAAAAATCATTCCAACATCATAACCAATGTCTTTAAGAATTTGCGCTTGCTTTTGAATCTTATCGTAGTCACGCCCTGTGCCGTCAACAACAACACCAAGTCTACCCTTGAGAACAGTTTCTTGTCTCTTTGCAGTAAGTGTCTTTGCACCGCCACGAATCTCTTGACCTTGTACAGAGAATATATCTTCTGGTGTTGTAGAAAGACCAGCCTTCTTCAATGCTCGTTCAAATGCGTCATCGGAGTTAATAACGACAAATCCCATTGAAGCAAGACCTGTTTTTTTCACTACGAATGATTTACCAGAACCTGGTCCACCAGCAAGAAACACTGCTTTGAAAATAGCAGGGTCATTAATACCTTCTTCAAGGTATGATTCAAATGCTTCATCAACAGACTCAGTTGCACGATTTTTATTCTGTGCTTTTTGTAATCTTGCACGGTCAAGCATTGCATCGTGTTTTGCTTTGTCTGCTTCTTTCTCACGTTTAATTTTTTCTCTTGCTGCAGCCACAGCGTTTTCATATTGTATTGTTTTGTCAGGAGTCTTGAAATCTTTCTTACGCATAATCGTCTTGTTGACAACTTCAAACTCACCATCTTTGTAGTTAATGACTACAGGTAGATTGAGACTTGTAGTAAGGTCTTTTAATACAACTTGCGTATCTGGGTTTGACTTAATATCTTTACCCTTGTTCTTTTGTATTTTCTTAAAGAACTTCTGAAGTTCAGCAACTTTGATTTCAGGATTATTACGTGGATCATTGAGTCTATCTACAAAATGTCTTGTGAACTCAACATCGATATCATACTTTGCGAGAATACGGTCAGCGAACTTTTCAAGTTGGTCAATCTGTGACTGATTAACTTTTTCGTCCAGTGCAAAAGATTCCGTAATCGCTTGTAGTTCACGAGGAGTCATGCCATACATTTTAGCAACTGCTGCTAATCCTTTTTCTTTGACTTTTTGGATTAGCTCATTACGCTTGCTTCTTGACATAACACCTTTTTCAACTTTACCTTTTAACTTAGCAAGTGTTATCTCGTTGACTTCTTTCTTTTTCTCGTTATCTTTAAAAATAGGTTTCTTGCCGACCGCAGCACGAGTCTTATCAAAGTCTTTTAAACGCTGAAGAGGAGACTTTCTTGCTTCTTCAACTTCTTCTTTTTGACCCTTTGCTTGTTTCCATAGATCAGCATCAGCGGTTGTACGAGTTTTACCACCAGTAAGGAATGAGTTCACACGAGCATATGCCCACTGTTGCGGTGTTGTGCCTGGACGATGACCTGTTTTCCATGCAGCCATTCCACGATCATAAACTTTTTTGAGAATGCCATAAGAAATACCAGACTTCTCTGCTTTCTTCTTTAATCCATCAAGTGCTTTCTCTTCAATGTATTCTTCTGTGATAAATGCTTCAAATGCAGCATTCATATCTTCACCATACATTGCCTTATATTTTTGTGTATGCTTTGATGGCCTCGTTTCAGCACGAGCATCACCAGGGGCTGGCTTATATGCGGTTTTCTGGTCGTCTGGTTTATCAGCATATTTCTTAAAGTGTGCATCACGCTTTGCTTTGGTTGACTTCTTGAGTCCAGCATGATATTTGGCTGGTTGAGTCCCTTCACGGTCTTTAATGTCTGGGTCTTGTGCTTCTTTTACTTCTTTATCATCAGCCTGACTCATACGACGAAGACGATCCTTCATCTTATTGAACATTGTTGGATCTTGCTGAGTAGCATCAAGCAAACGATTGAGTAACTTGAGAATGAATGGACGTAACTTAGGATTCTGTAAACTCTTACTACCGCCCTTGAGAGCACGAATAATAAGTTGTCTTTCAATGTCATTCGTAAATGCTTGCCGAAGCATATAGAGAAGTTTTGTGTTCATCTGATCATCATCTTCGAAGATGATTTCTTCTGGTACGCAATCAGGTACCATTTTATCGCCCTTCTTCTTCATACCAACTTGTTTATATCCATCCCAACATGCTTCATCAAGATATGCTTCAAATGATTCGTTAGCAGTACCAACTTCTTTTTGACTATTACGAACCGTCTTCAATCTTTCAATCTCAGCCTTACGAATTTTTGGCATCATTTTCTGACTAAGTTTACCAACCAATGCAATCTTCTTCTGGATAATACGGTCAACAGAAATTTTAGCGCCAGGAGAGAGTGACGCATAGTTAGCGCCTTGGTCACCAGCAAATTTTTTACGAAGAGCGGTGATAGCTGCTTTTCTTGCTCTCTTTTCCAAACGAGGTTTATCAGCCATTTTCTTTTTAGCAATCTCACGTTTACGAGCTAATTTTGGAGCAAGACGTTTCATACGTCGACCAATAGCAATTCTTTGAGAGACGGACAATGGCTTGCGTTCAGTAAGTTCCATCTCTTCAAGGAACATTTCAAACTCTTCGTCAAGTTCACTTTCTTCATCGAGTTTTTCGAGGTCAATCATTTCTACAAAAGCATCAAGTTCTTGATCGCTGATGTCGAAGTCTGAATCATCAACTTCAATTTCTTCATTAACTCCCATTACCGAACGAATCTTATCATACATTGCTTTCTTGTCTTTCTCTGACATTTTGCTCGGCGTTCCTGTTTTGAAACTATCATAGTCGCCAGCTTGAGCTACTGCTCTCATCTTAGAAGCAGACATACCCGATACACCTTCCGCATCGGGGTCACGCTCACCAGCAGAAATCACTTCGAGTTTATCGAAGGTGTAATCTTTACCGTTGTATTTTGATGTGAATGTTTTGAACTCTGAAACACGATCAGAACCGACAATAACGGTCACTTCGTTGTGACCCATCTTTTCAACTTCTTGAAGAACCTGAATGATTGTCTTGGCGTTCGACTTTGTTACAACAGAACCAAATGCTTTACGAGCAAAGTTGTATTTTGTGTTGTAATCAAGAGGATTCTTTTTCTTGTCTTGTGTATGCGAAATATAAACATGTGGCATTGCACCACGTTTCTTCGCTTCAGACTTGACTTTATTTACGAGTTTCTCATGACCAATAGTAACTGGATTGAGACGACCCCATGTGATGACTGCTTTTGACATACAGTTTTCTCCTCAGGTTTTGCGTACACTAACTGGGAGTAGTTAGTTTTGTTTATTTATAAAAAACTATTTCTGCCAGCCTTTTAAAATTTCTGGACTGAAGTTCGCCTTACTAAACTCAAGACGGTCTACAAGTTTAACTGCACCACCTTTAAGTTTTGAAATCGCTACGAAGCCTTCTTGACGAGTAACTTGGAATCCTTTTGCTGTTCTCAGTAGAGTATCGACTTCTTGCGTCTTATCAAACTGAGCGATAACCATACCCTTTAACTCAACAAGAATCTTCATCAGACTGAACATAGCAACTAACTGATCTTTATTCATTACAACCTTATTGACCAAAGCATCTCGGCGTTCTTTCCACTGTGCTTTTGCTTTATCTGTCTTCTTCTTATCAATCTCTTTCTGAAACCAATCGTTGAGATACATTACAAGACCAGTTGCCATTTTATTGCTATCTGGGAAGTTTTTACCACCACGAACATATGTATTGATAAACGTCAATGTCTTCTGACGCAACTCATCGTCGCCTGTGATTGTTCGGAAAGCATCACCATTAACTTTATTAAACAACTTACCAGCACCTGATAGCATTGTATCAAACTGGTCAGATTCTTTCTTACTGAATGTTGCTTTACCAGAGATATCACGATATGTAGCATCGTCCATCCAGATAGTTGATGATTGTTTTAATTTAGAAACAATACCCTTACCAAACGAAGCAGACATATTTTGAATCGTGCTACCTGTATATGTTGTATGCCAAACAACACCAATCTTTGCTTTCGCAATCTGCTTACCAAGAGGTGTGTTTACAGGAACAGCATAGACAATCGTGTTGGGCTGGAATGTATAATACTTCTGCCCCTCAATCGTTTCTACTTTCACGTCGCCTTTCGTAAACATCATATCGCCTTGATATACACCTTTTTTAATACCAAGTTTAGAGAACTCAGCCAGAGCAATAGCAAACTTCTTAGCAAGATCGCCAGATAAATCTGCTTTGATATCAACATTCGTCTTATACATCTTTGGTTCTTTATTGAAGAGACCCTTCTTAGCAACAAAGAACTTACCATCAGCAGGATCAACACCAGCAAAGATAGCAGGAGCACCATCCCACTTGACTGTAATGTCAACAGCAGACGTAGCATTACCCTTGAGCATATCACGAAGGTCACGCAGGAAGTTAATTGCTTGCCGTGTACCATCAACGCCACCAAGGAACATCAGCTCCTCAATATGAGTCATGTGTGTATTCTTTTCTTCGGCGATGAATGATTTGAGATTGAGCATTACTTTTTTAAAAACTCCAAATCTTTGTCTAAATCATGTTTAGATTTTTTAGCTTTTTTATCAATTTTTAATGCTGTTAGGAATCCATATCCATTTAATTTTTTTGATGTTCTTCTTTTAAGCCTAATTCTTAATTTAAGAGTAGCATCAAATTTTTGTGTTCCTATTCCTGCTATATCTTTTTCCAGATGATAAAATCCAGCTTTACCAACCTGAATATAATATGTTCCTTTTTTAGCATAATGTGATGCTAAAGCAGAAGCTGGTATAGCCATGAAGGCATCTTTAAAATTGCTATAATCATAATCTACGTCGTCCTGGCTAAATTCTTTGGTAGATATAGTTTCCTTTCTTGGTGCACCGGATGATCCCCAATTTTTATTCACAAAATCTAATACACCAAGAGTACGATAAAGTTCCTTTGCCTCTTCATTTTTGCCACCAAAGTCCCACGAACCATTTTTATACCTTAGTTCTACTTGACCATAATCTGCCGCTTGATCTAGTTTAATCTCATAGTTATAAGGTTTGCCTCGGTACATAAACATACCATCTGGACCATGACCACCACCAGCAGGACTAAAGTTTGGGGGAGATATGTTTTGACCTTTTAATATTTTATGAAGGTCCAATTCGTATTGGAATCCTTTGTTGGCTTCTTCTAAATATGCTTTAAACGTTTTCATGAGATTATCCTAACCAAGTATGATTTACATATATTTATAATCTTTCCCATCTAATGTGTAAACCACTTTTTGAATATCAAATGTAGCAATAGCACGAGCACAACCAGGGCATGGTTTAGCAAGACCGTACATCCAGTAACGATTTTTATTATCTCGTTTAGCCCGAGCAATGTATAGGGTAGACTTAGCAATCTCTTCATGCGACACACGCCTCAAAGCGTTTTTAATACAATCCGTCTCAGCATGAAGGTATATTGCATCTTCGTTCTTAGCAAACTCAACTTGAAATGGATGCGACTTCATTTGACTGAATCCATATCCAATAATGTTATTTTTATAAACTAAACAGGCTGAAAGACGAGATGATTTGATTGGATCAATGTCTTGCGCTAGACGAAACAGATTCTCAATGATACGTTGATCTCGGTTCAAGATACTCATCCCAATACTGCTTGCAGATAGACATGAACTGCTGTTTAGTAGCAGTCAAGTTGATCTCATAAATCCAATCGTCAATAGCGCCTTCATCAGGATGTTCGCCTTTGCGCTTCAGATCCCATACAGCAATGTCACGAATGACTGAGTTAATCATATCTACTGCATCTTCATAGTTCATTTTGAAATCCTCTTGTCTCTTGATTGCATTGCTTTGGTATACTCAAATCCTGTTTCTTCTACAAACATTTTAGCGAGTGGATCTTGAAGTTTATACGCTTCAGTTTCCCATGGCTGTTTAGCATAAGCCATGTTATTCCGAATCTTCTTGCCTTTCCATTTACGAAAATGATGTTTACCACCAAGAGTGATACCAACTTCTTTCAACTCACCACGAGCCATCTGACGAACATGAACCATTTCATGACATACTGTAAGAATCATTTCTGGGAATGTCTGTTCTGCTCGGAGTTGAATAGAAAACTCACGACCACAAATACCCTCGTCTTCCCATACACACCAGCCATCAGCATCTAACTTTCGTTTAATATGATAGTCAATACTGACAACACGAGAGAGGCGAGGTCCAAGAACTTTACGAGCAGCCCAATGAGCAACCTCTGTTACAAGATTTTGTTGAGTCTCAGAACCACCCTTGATAGACATATTCATCAAGCAATCTCTCCTTGTTTTCTCATCATATATACATTATATAATTAAAAAGAAAATAAGTCAACCCCTAAAATGATATTATTTTAAATGCCCCAATCCGGACCTAATAGAAACACTGGTTTATATGCACTGGCTTCCTTCTTGGTTTTCCACCACGTAGTTTCATTACAAACTAAGCATTTCCAAGGTTTAGATTTCTGAGGGGGATTATTATCTTTTGATATGATCTTAATAACTTCTATCATCCTAACCACCTATAAATTCCAATGCAGTTCACCACAGTGAACGCCAAAGACATTCGCATCAGACCATATTCTTTCATACGCCAAGCAGCAATCGACCATGCAACCGAACTGGCTGTAAAGAATATGAAACCATACCCAGAGAGAGGAGTGTTCGTCGCAACCATCAAGGCTCCAACGATACCACCAATCTCTCCAATCAGTTTTAACTTTTTCAAAATACCACCATTGCCATGTAAGCAACAGCGAACAGGGCAAGAAGCGAAACAAATTCAGCGATACGTGTAAGCATTTTGTTCTCCAGAACTTCAAGTTTCATCATTTTCAAATTCGAATCTGTAGCAGCAAACCAAGCCGTACAGCCACGTGGGTTCATATCAGTGGAGTAAGAAATAGTAACCCACGGAATCATATCCCCAGCAGCATTTTTGCCTTCTTTGATGCTTTTTACGGTACCTTCGAGAGTACCAGCGGCAGAAACCCAACGAACTTTATTGCCAGACTTAATCATATCAATCTCCTTTTGTTTTCTCATCATATTAAGAGTATAGCTTGTTTTAATAATAATGTCAACCCATAAAATGATATTATTTTAAAAAAAGAATTGAATGATATCAATGACTTAGTATTCTGGTGTATTTTTTTTATCCAGATTCAACCCATATTTTAAGTCTCGCAGCATAAAATCTGGAATTAAACCCTCAAACCCAGCGTTCTTTAATTTATCAGTAATCATGCTATTTGCAAGGTTTTCATCTCGTGTGTGTGCCACATAGCGTTCTCGCTCACGGTCGTAGATACGGAATGTTTTACCCGCTTTACGAATCTCAAACATATTTTGCCGCCTCCAAATATTTACGATAGCCTTCTTGAACCCAACCATCATTTCGCCCATTTTTTGCTTCATATTCACATTCTTTCAAATAAGCAATTCGTGTTTCTTCATTCATTTCTCTTAGGAGGGAAATAAACTGCTGAAGTCCTTGCGCCCCGATTTTTTCGTCATCCATTTCATTTGATCCTCTTCTTTCTGTCGTTCACCGTAAGTTGTATTATCCATAATAGGTTTATCGTTCATAATATCTTCTTGTGCCGATTGCTCAGTATTGAACAAACGCATCTTTGCTCGGTCAATTCCAACTACGAATCGTTTGTGAGCAGTGATGTCGTTGTATCGATTCTTCAACTGTTTGACCATAACTTGACCAAGATTTTCCATTTCTTCAGTTGAGATAATCGCACACATGAAATCAACAGTCGCTGGCAAACCAAACGACTCTGATGTGTCTTCAAGACCAGGGTCGGTGTTTGTTGAACCAGTACGATTGATTTGTGTAGCACTGACAATCGGTAGATTTTTCTCAACAGCAAGCCCACGAAGTTCTTCAGCGATTGCTTTGATGTATGAGTAACTATTGACGTTGGCACCAAACTTCAATCGTGAAGATGCACAGATGTTGAGATAATCGATGTAGATAATGTCTGGTCGAAAGTTCTTCTTGAGATGAAGTTCATTCAGCAGATGCCGAAAGTGACCAGAGCCAGCAGTTGCAGTTGGATATTCTTTTACAATCAATTTACCACCAGTCTTCAACCGAAGACGATTGATTTTATCATCGTATATCTTCTTAGGAAACCCTGTAAGTTCAGCAATAGGAATGTTCAGTAGATTTGAATCGATTCGTTGAGCAATCCGTTCTTCTGCCATCTCCATTGTGATATAGAGTACATTCTTACCAGCCAGAAGATTTGCAGCAGCAAAATGACACATGAATAAACTTTTACCAGCGCCAGTTGGTGCCATGATTACGTTGAGTGTTTTGTTAGGTAAACCACCATCGGTAATCTTATTAAAGTATTCGAGGTCAAATTCAATCTTATCTTCTTTTTGATTGTAGAACTCATATCGCTGGTCAGCATTTTCAATAAAGTCATGCCCAATATAATTGTCGAATGAAACACCAAGAGCATCGGATAGTATCGTGGGAATACTACCTTTATCATCAGTTTTGTTTTTGCCTTCAATGATATTGATTGAACTCATGATAGCATTGAACACTGCTTTCTCTTGACAGAATTCTTCTGTGTTGTCAATCAACCATTCACTATCTTTTTTCTCAAAGGTAAGACCATCGATATATTCAACAAGACTTGCAAATGTCTGTTCTGGAATATTGCTTTTCTTATTGAGTTCAATGAGAAGAGTTTCTTTTGTTGGAAGACCATTGTACTTAGCAACGAATGAATCAATCTCTTCAAACAATACTTTCTCTGTTTGATCTTGAAAATAATCAACCTTTAGAAATGGTAATACTCTCCGTGTATATTCTTCATCATAGATTAGGTTGCTCAGTATTGTTTGTTCCAGTCTCATCCGTTGTTGCTTCCTCAATGATTGCTACTAAAATATCGCCAAGATGTTGTTCAAATTCTCGATGGTCTTCTTCTGTAAAATTATCAACATCTAAATTTTCGGGTGTTGAGATAACATCATACTCAAATTTAAGAGTTGCATTTTCTTCATCTTCTTCAAGAAATCTAACTGTGTGGTAATTATAAATTATACCACTCCATTTATCAGAAGTCAACTTAATTCGAGCGAGTTTTTCATCTTCATATTCATCGAATAGAACTTCATAATCATTCTGTATCGTCATCTTCAACCTCATTTTCTACGGATTCAACATCGTCTTTCATAATCAAACCAGCACTATCCATACTATATTGATTGTGAATATAATCTTTGAAGTCTGTCTTTTCAAACATCATCATCCAGAAATCTTTATTGTCAATGATTTCTTTTGCACGGAGAAGTTTATCAGAAAGCACTTCACCAGTTGCTGGATCAATCGCTTCGTACCAACCCATCTTTGGTTTGTTGATATAACCACCTTGTTCTGCTACATCAAGCAAGCCAGACCACTTGCTAATACCGCCTTCAAATGTGACCGTGATTGGAATCTTTGACTTCTCACGCACATGGCGAGACTTCTCAATATTGATAACAAAGTGATAACCTTTAATTTCTTTGCCGTCTTTCTCTTGTTGACGACCAACAATCCAGATAGCATCTGAAGAGTAGTATGCACCAGTGCCACCAGACACAATGTCTTTTGGATATAGACCAATCTCTTTATACGTGTGATTGACGGCAACTAGGGGAATATCTTTGAGATTGAGATGTGGTGTAACGATACGGAACAGAGACTTCATCTGCTTTGCACGAGACATATCAGCAACTGACTTCTCACTTAGTGCATCTTCAACTTCTTTCTTTGAAGCAAGATTACCAATCGAATCGATAACAATACAGACTCGGTCACCTTTGTCAATATTTTTCAACTGATTAGTAATATCAAACTTCAACTCTTCAACATCAGTGACAGGAGTATGAACAACACGCTCCATATCAATACCGAATGATTCAAAGTATGCTTGTGGTGTACCAAACTCTGAGTCATAGAATAAGATTACTGCATCATCATATTTTTTTTGATATGCAGCAGCCATTAGCAGAGCGAATGCTGACTTAAAGTGTTTAGATGGACCAGCAAGCATCAGCAGCCCTGGTACCAAGCCACCATCGATACGACCCGATAGCGCAACGTTAATCATTGGCACAGGAGTGGGTGCCATGTCTTTCTTACCAAATACTTTCGATTCAGTAATAATGGATGTGAGTTTAATGGTAGAGTTTTTAGTAAGTTTTTCAAGTATAGACATATTCACCTCAATAAGATTACAACAACAAGATATAAAACAAAAAACCAAAAAAAGAATGCAACACGTTTGTATCTTTTACTCAAACTTATTATCTTTGCGCCAATAAAAAAGATTGCATAGATAAAAACTGGTATACAAAAAAATAATAAAATGCCAAAAACTATACCAAATAAAGTTTGCCATTCCATTCTATTCCCTTCTAGTAGTTTATATTATATTACTAATAGATTGAAATGTCAATCTTTTTTATTCACATTCCCAAATGTTCCATTTTCACGAAGTGCTTTTTCGTTTTTTTCTTTGCGAATATCTGTAATAGAACCATAATTGGAACTTGTGTTTGCTACAGATTTCTTTCGTTTTCTTTTTTCTTTGTCGGGTTCAAGTTCCTCGCTCCACTCTATAGTGTTTTCGGGGTCTTCATTTTGAATAAAAAACTCTGGCTGTGATTCGTCGGTCTCTACTTTAATTTCATTCCATTCATCATCAACATTATTTACGTTGACCGCCGTCTTGATTGATTTTGGTTTGTGAAGACTCATATTTGCAGCAATCAAAAGGAGAACAGCAAGAGGATCGAATACGAAAATAATAGTTAGAATGACCCATCTCACCGCATCTTCCATAATTGTTTTTGGATCATCTACGAATAGTGCAGCAATGTATTTGATTGGTCCAACTTCTGCTTCGAATCCTAGTTGTTGTTTCTCCAGACCAACTCTCTCCATTCTGAATTTCGATATATTCTCTGATGATGAATCAATGATTCCTCGTAGTTCATCTCGTTCAACTTTTTGCGACTTTCGTACGGCAATTGCTCCATCTTCTCCACGGATACGGTCATACTCTGTGAGCGTCTGGACTGCCGAATCGAGTTGCGAGATAACTTTGTTGGCATCATCTATTATCCTTTGTTCTCTATCAATACGAGATTGAATAGTTGAAATTTCTAAAGAATTGTCACCTGTAACAATCATCTGGTCGATATGCGCTTTTGATAAGAATCCATAGATTCCCATTGATGTAATAAACATTAAAACAACAACCGCTGATGTCAAATACCAGCGTAAAACTCTTGGAGCAGTTTGCCAGTTATGATATAGCCATGATGCTGTTACAAGTTTACCGACTTCAAGTACACCACCCATAATAGCAATAGCAACTGCGGCTGATGAAAAGATTGCCATTAAACCGACAATCGAATACCATGCAGCAACACCAGAAATAGCGAGTGCTATTAATAGAGTAAGAATTCCCATGTTAACCTCGTGTAAGCGCCAAGACTTTATCAATCGTAGCTTGAACTTGTGGAGCACGATTTGGCCAGTGTATATACTCTTTGTCTGAAGTCTTCATCAGATTAACAAGAAGCGGCATGATAATTTTTTCAAGTTCAGTAACTTTTCCAGCAACTTCATCTTGAGCCTGTGCAATAGCAAGTTGAACATCATCAGACTCTTCTGCTTGTCGGCGCTGAAGTAGTAAGTCAATTTTGTCTTCAAGTGGAGCAAGTGAATTCAATACGATTCGATTGATATCATTCTCATCAATAGAAGGCGGTGTGCTTTCTGCCTCTGCTTGATTGGATTTAAACTCCGCTTCGTCAACGGCACTAAAGCCGAAGTCAACGTTTGAATATTCTGCTGGGATATTACTCATCCAAAAAAGTCCTCCAGTGTGTTTTGCTTCTCAGATGACCAACCAATCTCTTTGAGAATATTATTCATTGGTTCTACATATGACTTGTCAAACTGCATGTCATAGTCAATGTATTTCTCAAGATTCAATTCAACTGGCATGATATCAGGAAAGGCGAAAACGTTTTCTCGAATCGGATTTGGTACTTTCATATAGAAGAACTTAATCTTTTCACCGTTATTGATAATCCGATACTTCTTATCCAGTTTATTATTTATTATCGTGCGATTATATAGAATTGATGCACGAACATGAATAGGAGTACCTTTAGTATATCCATCAACACTACGGTCGTCTTGATACTTACCAACATCAGATACACCACGAGGGAACGCAACGTCTTCAACAGGAAGTTTACGAAACGCAACACGAGCATCAGCAATAAACTTTTGAACAGCAGTTTCATCTTCATTCATAATCACATCAAGTGTTTTCTCAATCAACTTACGACAAACTTGTGGAGTAGATGAACGAACAGATTCAATGCCAGTAATCTTCATCTTCGGTTTCGCATACTGAACACCTTCGCTGTTCAATACGTTAGCAATATATCGTTTCTTGCCAGTGATAATCATTTTACTTGCAATGATTTCACGTTTCATAACCATGCGCTGTTCATATGCATTGACAAGAGTTTGAAGTTTGCCATAGCATTCATCAAGCAATGGTTCAATCTTTTGTTCTGCTACCTTGTCAACAAACGCTGAGATTTTATTGTCATCTGCATTAGGCATTGTCTTCTCAACAAGATCATCGAGGCAAACATAGATACTGTCAGTATCACTCGCCAGAATGTAATCTTTATTTGTTTTCAATATATTCTGAAGATAGGCATTGACAGTATTTGCTGCCCAACGAACAGACAACTGACCAGAGATGGTAATTGCTTCTGCCATGCGAATATCATAGTAACGAAAGTGAACATTACTCAATGCACCATAGAGAGAGTTCATGAGAATTTTGATTGCCATCTGCTGATTGTCATAGGTACTGATACGTTTTTCAATTTCATATCTTTTAAATTTGTCAGATTTGTCCATATCTTCAAGTTCTTGTTTTGCCTGAAGCATATCTTTCTTAATCTGAGAACGTTCAGCATATAACTTATCAATGATGTTTGGGAACACACCCTTCTTTTGATTTGAAAACAATTGACCAGTAGCAGTCATGCCATAATTTTCTGGAATATCAAACTGAGTTTCTTTCAATAATGAATCAACATTTGCTCCGGGCATAATACCATTGACAATCGTTTCTGGACTCATATTATATTGCATAATCAAATGTGGATAGAGACTGTTGAGGTCAAAAGAACATACCCACTTGTGCATACCCTTGATTGGATCTTTGACATAAGCGCCTTCGATGCTTCGGTCATTCATTACTGGTTTCTGTTCAGTAAGAACGATGTTCTGCTTCTGAAGGATGTTATAGATGTATGTATCCCATATCTTTGTTGAACCGAAAGCCACATCATAATTCACATTTGCTTTATGAGCCAAAGTCATACACAGAGAAATCAGACCCATCTTATCATCAAGACGTTCTACCAACTGAACATCTTTGATGTTGTAGTCAATAAACTTCTGATGGTCTTTCGTGTAGAGTTCGTTGAGAGACGCAAATTCAGAGTAGTCAATCTTCTTCTCACCAAGAATCACACTCGCAACATGATTGAGCGAATAAGATTCCATGGTAACGTATGTGAACTTTTTAAACAATCGCATATAGTCAAGTTGCGACATACCAGAAATACTGAATGAAATCTCGCCAGTATACTTGTCTGTTCTCATTGAAGGCACGAGACGATTAATTGAGTATCGCTTCGTTTCTTCTTCACCGAACAATCTTGTTGTACGATTGATAAGATATGGAATATCAAACCCTTCAGAGTTCCAACCAGTGACAACATCTGGATAGTTCATCTGCCAGAATGCAAGAAATTTTGTCATCAAGGCATGTTCGTCTTTGCATTGAATATAGTCAATCTTGATATCGTTTATCATACATTTTGAAGAATCATACTCGCCGATGCCCCACGTATGATAGATGTGGTCTACATTGTTCTTAACCGTAATCGCAGTAATAGGGAATGCCGCATCTTTAGGATGAGGAAAGCCTTGGTCAGATTCAACTTCGATATCAATGAATGTGACATTGAGGATTGATCTGTCAAACTCGCAGCCGTTTGGAAACTTCTTGTTAATGAACTGAGCAACATAGTCAGTATTACCATAGACATTGAAGTTGGATGCAGTATGAGTTTCAATGAACTCTTTACATTCTCGCATTGAACCAGGTTGAATGGCATCGACGTTAGTGCCATCAAGAGTTCGATACTTTGATGGTTTGTTGGTTGCAAGAAAAAGAGTAGGCTCGAACTTTTCACGAGTCACTACTCTTCTGTCATTTTCATAACCAACATAGAGAATGCTGGAACCATAACGAGATACATTTGTGTAGAATTTTGTCATATTTGTATATTACTACTTTCATAATCAAATGTCAATAGAAAAAGAGGGAGCCGAAGCTCCCTCTCTCGTTTATTCTTCAGTCAGAAGTTCTGGTTCTGACTTTACTTCAAGCAGTTTATCTCCGGTCGTAACCTCAATTTTCTTAGGCTTTTTACTATCGGGGATAATGTTTTTAAGGCTGATCGTGAGCATACCGTGTTCGAGGTGTGCTCCTTCAATTTCAATTGTGTCAGCAAGTGTGAATTGCCGAGTGAAGGATCGATTAGCAATCCCTCGATGAAGAAGATTAACTTCATCTTTTTCTTCCACCTTTCCAGTGACTGAGAGTTTTGCATCCTCAAGCGTCACGTCAAGATCCTTTTCAGTGAATCCAGCCACTGCCATCTCAATAGAGTAGTGGTCTTCATCCTGTTTGAGAATATTATATGGTGGGTACTTTGATACTGGTGTTTCCGCTGCTCTGTGAAGATCATCAATATGTCTCCAAAGACGGTCAGCACCAACAAAGAATGGGTCAAATTTACGAATTGAATCATATGTAGTCATAGCTACCTCCTTAATAAGCGAGATTTATGTTACGAGGACCCATTAGGCATCCTCACTATTATTTATACATTATCGTCAATCATATACATACTTTTTAGTTTTTTCCAAGTTTCTTTCCAGTCCTTCACTTGGAACACTTCACCTTTTCCCTCATCGATAATTCTTTTTGCAAGAGTGTAATCGTTACCACCCTCTTCAGTCTTATCAGCAAAGAAAGTGATCTTGTCTTTGTTTTTAAAATTATCTAATATCTGTGCTTTGTCTTTGCCTTTTGGAAAGATATCGATACTAATTTCTCCACCAACATCTGCTTGGAGTTCGTTAGCCCAACGCCAGTTGATTGCCGTAGCAATCTGTGACCGTTCGTTGTGCTTCTTATCCCATTCATAATATAAGTCTCGTTGTTCTTGAGTCGCATCTCTACCAACAACTGAGAAGTTTACCATACCAGGTCTGCGCTCAATATGATTACCACACTTTTCTGTATAATGTGTATGCTCCAAACAAATCTCAAGATAATCAATTAACGTATCTGGAGCAGTCCAACCTGTAGTGGATTGAAGTTTTCCATTCTTGTAAATTTCATTACCAGAACAATTAAACGAGTATTGTGCAGCAGCAAATACATCGGGACCAACTTGTTCTATGGTCTTTGCGTTGTCACTACCCGTAACAAAACACACTTTGAATTTCTTTTGAAAATTTAAAAAGTATTGTTTGAATTCTGAATTCATTGTGCCACGGCTTGGTGTCAATGTTCCATCTACGTCAAAAAGAATAATGTTCATGATATAAAGTTAGCGAGGGGTAGGAAAAGGAGAAAAAACTACCCCTCGCATTACCTTATGCTGCCGCTAGAGCACGGTAGCCTGCAGCAACAACCTCACGTGAAGGAGTACCGAGACGATAGAAGTTCTTTGTCTCACCCTTGCTATTTGTTGTTGGGTTAGAATAGATAGCAAACCCCTGCATACGAAGTGCAGAAACAGTAGCACGAGCATTACCTACACCAAAGCGAGATTCAATCTGTTTTGCTGTTAGTTTTTCGCCGTTCTTTAGAGCAGCAAGTACTTTTTCTGTCTTAGTCATATTATATTCACTTTCTTTCAGTTTTTAAAACAACGACGATCTTTCTAATGAAGGCTTCCGTCATTCCCACCTGCGTCTTAAATTTATACACGTTGCAGGCTTAACAGCGTTTATACTCGCTCGTGTTATTATTAATATACTCTATCTAATTAAATAAGTCAATAGTTTTTTGATTGGTGGAGGAGGTTGGATTTGAACCAACGTAGGCATAGCCAACGGGTTTACAGCCCGTCCCCTTTAGCCACTCGGGCACCCCTCCCCGAAAATGGTGCCCCCACACAGAATCGAACTGCGAACTGATGATTACAAATCAACTGTTATACCGTTTAACTATAGGGGCAATGGCTCCGTGACCTGGACTCGAACCAGGGACATATGGATTAACAGTCCATTGTTCTACCATCTGAACTATCACGGAATAAACTTTAAACCTCTCTTAATTCAAGTTCAACATAGTCCATCAAATCACGGACTTTGCGCTTCTCATCAGAGGTCAGACGAGCAAGTTGACGACGAATGTGACGAGGGCTATCATCTTCGGCGATACGCTTAATCACATCAATCATCGTGGTGTAAGTATAATCCATAACAAAAACTCCTCATCAATCAATCATTATATACAGTATAATCTATACTGAGAAATAAGTCAAGTGTTTTTTTCAGACAATCTCAAACTCCTCGTACTCATCAACAAATGACTTCGTTTTGTAATAATACATGTTAAGGTCGTAGTCATCTTTTGCTTCTTTATAATCTGTGAATGTATACTCGTCTGCACCAAGCCATACTTCACCAGTTTCCCAGAGAACAATTTCATAGCAATCAAATTCACCAGTTACCTGATTGAAGAATGATTCTTTGACTGTTCCTCGCATCAAACCATTTTGATGGTTGGATACCCAAACAATTGTCTCATCAGCATAAGGTTTAAAGTTTGACATTACGCTACCTCCTCAGATTCAAACTGAACGATGCCCATCAACTCTTTGACAAGTTCACGACCGTAGTCGGTGAACAGGATGCCCTGCTTATATACCCAACCCTCAACAGATTGACTGTGGTAGAACGTCTCTGAGGACGTCATCCACCGAAGAGCATTGATACGGTTGCCGGCACCAGCCTCGATCACCTTAGTGATCTGAGCTTTGAACTCTTCGAGAGCCTGAGCCTCAGCAGCCTGCTCGGCAGCAATCGATTTCTCGATTGACCGCTCGATGTAGTCAGCCGTCTTACGAAGGTCTTCAATGCTCATGCTATCGAAGTCGTAGTGGCGACCCTTGACACCGAAAGCGGTTTTGTGACCCTCGTAGATATAGATGATAAGGTCTTCACGCTCTTCAGCTTCCGTGTAAACTTCGTCAAGAAAAAGTATTTCTGTATTGGTCATATCAATCTCTCTTTCATTTCTCATCATATATACATTATATAATTAAAATGAAATAATGTCAACCCATAAAATACATTATTTTTAAAAAAAGATTTGTTTGATATCAATGACTTAGAGAATGTTAGTCTTTTTTCTTGCCAATATTATATTTGGCCACGAGTTCCCACTCGTCTTTTTCCTTGAACGGAAGCACTTTAATCTGACTAATTGGGGAGATTGGATTCTCTGTCTGCGATTCAATCACAACTTCAATTAGATCCCACTCTTTGAGTAGGTTTGTGATTGTATTGCGACGAGCCATGTCAGACTCAGAGAAATTGGAGGGTTTGCCATCAAGAGCGAACAACTCTTTGAAATGGACAATGTAGTATCGACCCTGCTTATGAAGAATATGACAAGACTGATACAGCGTCTTTTCTTTTTTAGATGCTACACCAATTCGTGTGAGGGTCTCTCGGACTTTGAGAAAGTCATCGGGATTGCGTAGTCGCACTTCCACAAGACTATTAATATCAAAACTCATTTTTTCAATCCACCTTTTTCAAGTTTCTTCTTAATATTATCGATATCTTCGGCAGACAAAATATCCATGACGACTTTCGCTTTTTCATAACTATAGTCAAAATACTGGGCTATACATTCCAGGTCATCGTGATGTTCAGTCTTAGACCATTTAGCAAAACGTTTCTGTGGTCTAACAATATTTATAAAAAAAGAAAACTGAGACTTCTTATTTGCATGGTGATGAGCGTTCATTTCATTTGCGGCAAGAACGGTATCTTGAAAGTATGAAAACTGACGATTGGTCATGAATGGAACGTAACCCTTCTCGTCAAACTCACCTTTAGTTAGGTCTTTACCTGCATTGATTGCGTTGATATAATCATATGGATTGGACATTAATCAAACTCACAGTCTGACATAATCTCTGTAAGACAGGCTACAAGATTGACTTCTTGGTCAGCGACGAATGCTGACTTATAAGAGTAGTTTGCAATATGCAACACGAGTTGTGGTACAGACCGATCAACAATAAACTCTGACGCTGTATCATATAGTTTCCGATATAACACAGTTGGTTCAACATCAGAATTTGTACCAACCCACTTACGCATTTCTTTCCAGTTACGAGCTTTAAGAAAGTCAACAAGTTTCTTGTAATTATCTTCTGACATATTGACGAGAATGCCAGTATCAATAACACCAGAAGCAGAGTATCGCTGGAGTTCATTGAGAACTCGACGCCAATCTGGAAAGTGTTTCATGATCAGTTCGGCAACGACTTTTTTGTCAAACTCAATATTTTCAGTAGCAAGAATATTCTCAACACGCTTCATAAACTGCGAAGCAATCTCAGGTTTATCTTTACCACCAATCTTAAACTCAATCACAGAACACCGAGAATGAAGAGGCTCAATGATTCGGTTCTTGAAGTTACACGTCATAATGAAACCACAGTTCTTACTGAACTCTTCCATAAAGTTGCGAAGAGCAGGTTGAGTTGACTGTGGGTTGAGATAGTCTGCTTCGTCTAGGAGGACGTACTTTCGTGCGCCTGTGAGGGACACAGTTGAAGCAAAGTTTTGAATCTCATTTCGTAGTGTATCGATGTTACCATTCATCGAACCGTTAATCACAATATAGTCAAAGCCACATTCTTCCAGCATTGCTCTCGCAACAGTGGTTTTGCCAACACCAGGTCCACCAGTCAATAGTAGATTTGGTACATAGTTTTTCTTGACAAATTCAGCAAACGTTTTCTTGAGGTCTGCTGGAAGAATGCAGTCTTCGATTTTAGAAGGTCGATAAGTTTCCACCCAAAGCATAATATAAACTCCACAAAGTAATCATCACGTTACGTTAATTCAGTATAAAGTAATACGAACGTTACTTTGGTTCGGTAGCTACGAAATATTGAAGATCGCCTTTCTCTGTTGTGAAGTGACTGATCCTTTTTGATGAAACAGCAACATTATAATCACGTTGCATCATTTTGAGATTATCAACTTTGAATACTACTTCAAACTCTTCAGATGTTGTACCAACGATAACACGATAGTTGTTTGACGTATCGTTCTTTACATCACCAACAACGATTTCGATGATGGAACCGTTACCAACAACTGACCAGTTTGGTGCTTGGAGAACACTTGCTGCTTGCATTGTTGACTTGAAAACATCAGTGGTCAACTTAAATTCAACAAGAGTATCGGGTAGTTCAGGGTCACGTTCTGGCGCAGTCATTACCATAGACTCATCAGCATAAAAATATTTGATTGATGATTTGCCATTTGCGATTTCAACATTTTTGTCTTCAAACGTAAAGTCTGGCTTCTCAAACAAACTAATTGCACTCAGAAACTGATTGAGGTCATAGATAGCAAACGGCGAATCAAACTTATCTTCAACCTGAGCAACAGCCATTACTGTCTTCTGAGGAGAAATAGTGCGGATCTTGTTGCCAGATTTAACAGCAAGGTTCTGGTTGATACCAGAGAAGTTCTTGAGAACGGATAGTGTATTGTCAGAAATATTCATAATTTAACTCCATGTTATAATCAATAATTAAGTATAGTTCAAATCACGCCAAAAGTAAAGAGATTTACTTGAGTTTTTCATTTGGATCAGCAGTAGCAGATGCACCAATCTGAGCAATGTCAACAAGACTACCACCAAACTGATATGAGCCAGTATGATTAAGTCGCATCCAAGGTGCCATCCACACTTTGATATCAGCCTTACGTGCCCACTGACAGAACATATAATCTTCTGACAGATAACGCTTAGAGTCGGGGCAGATTACACAATCAAAGTATGCCATGATTTCACGAGTGCCATCAAAGTTATCAGAACGAACATGATCTGGCTTGTAAGAAAACTCTGGATATGCTTTTGCATAATTCTCAAATGCTTTGCGCTGAATCATCATGAATCCAGTACCACCTTCAAGAACTTCAACTGGCTCATTTAATGGAATCTCTGGTCGACCATCTGCTGGGTTGAAAACATAGTCACCAACAAAGTTGGCAAGTTTCTGAGGATTCTCGTCAGCAAAACCTTTGTCAACTGCTCGTTTGATTTTTTCCCACGAGATAACCTTCTTAGGATATGGACCACAAACAATATCTTTATCTGACTCTGGATCAGCTAATGCTGCAAGAGCAAGAACATCATGTGGATTGAAACCAATATCGGAATCAATAAACATCAAGTGTGTGTAGTCACTCCGCATAAACTCATCAGCACAATAGTTTCGGGCACGAGTAATCAGAGACTCATTGAATA